>MDSW01026320.1_pt1 | contig 11559 bp, 7 predicted proteins | sample 811171 | NCBI WGS metagenome assembly MDSW01 (sample SAMN05326641, study PRJNA326480) | marine metagenome | isolation source: seawater | place: Atlantic Ocean: North West | collected 2012
GCGAGCAGCCCGAGGCGAAGGGGGCAGAATCGATATTGCTGCGCGGTTTGAGCAACGCCGAAACCGTTCCTTCGTCTACTATCAATCCCCTAACGCCGGTCTCATCGAAATGGATGAGGCCCCACCACTTGAGCACGATTCAGACGCGGTCGATGTCGCGCTCACAATGGCTGCAATGATGAGTGCAAAACCCGTGGGGGCACTGCAAGCCATGCGCAAAACTGTGGTTGATGGTTCAAACACCAGTGGCTTCCAACGTACAACTCTGATTGGAACACATGGCTCAATCCAAACACCCTCAGGTCCTGTTGGTGTCGACGTCATTTGTTTAGAGGAAGATAGTGCCCGCAAATTGGATACTCGTTCAACTCCAGATGGCGAGCAGGTAGTGTATACCCTCGACCGATTGGGTGTCCCTCTTGTCGAAGTCGCCACTGCTCCCGACGTCCAAACCCCAGAACATGCCAAGGAAACCGCTCTAGCTTTGGGAACCTTGTTGAGGGATACACGACGTGTTCGGCGAGGTTTAGGCTCCATTCGTCAGGACCTCAATGTCAGTATCGGCGCGGGGGATCGCGTCGAAATCAAGGGCTGTCAAGATCTTGATTGGATTCCACGTATTATTCGACTAGAGATGGCCCGACAACTACATTTCTATCGTCTAGCAAATCAATTACGTTCGTCTCAAAACCTACCTGAATTACCAGTACATCGCGACCAAGATGATTCTGAAATTGAATCCTCTGTAGCCCAAAAAGTCGATCAAATAATGCCATTTGAATTACAGAAAGTCACGGCTGAATTCGCGAAATGCGAATCCAAGATGGTTGTCGATTCCATCGAATCAGGTGCGGTCGTATTGGGGTTGAGTTTACCCGGATTGAAGGGTCTTCTCGGCTCAAAGCAAGTGGATAGTGAAGGTTCGCAACTCCCTCGACTGGGGCGTGAACTTGCCAGCGCTGCTAAACTTGCTGGCGTTCGCGGGATTTTTCATTCTGATGAACTTCCTGCATATGGTATTGGACAGGAGGAAACCGATGCTTGTCAAGCGATTCTAGGAGATTGCTTCGTCCTCTGTGTCGCCCCTCAATGGCAAGCGGAATTGGCACTGGAAGGTGTCCATACTCGTGCTAAACTTGCGTATCATCGTATTCCACAAGAAGTGCGCAATGTCGTTGTCCGCAAGGGGGCACCTGAAGATGGCACCACAACGGCAATGCGACCTTTGCCCGGAGGTGCACGAATGTATCCTGAAACTGATATTCCAACCACACCCATCGATCCAGCGCATTGGAATTCGATCCGTTCCAATCTGCCTCCGACTCGGGGCGAAAGATTAGCCCGCCTTTCCTCTACAGAACTTTCAGAAAATCAAGTCAATGCTTTGGTATCTGGAGAATTGGATGACCATTTTATGGACGGTATATCGGGCGAATTACAACTACCTCAGAAGGCTTGGGCCAGCGCGCTATTGGACCATGGTACCGCCAAACTCAACGCGCTCGCTGTTGCAATTCATCTTCGAGAAACCGGAGTGATTACACGAGAAGGTGTAGATCCCTTGGTCAATGATGCAGATACTAGCAGTATCCCGAATTTACTTTCTTGGATGACTTCTGAAGCCGCATCACGAGGTTTTGAGCCGGCAGATACGGGGGCCGTAGATGCCGCAGTGGCGGAAGTATTGGAAGAACGAGCAGATTTCGTAAAGGAGAGAGGCATGGCAGCCCTAGGACCTCTCATGGGCGTCGTGATGGGCAAATTGGGTGGCGCAGCCGATGGCAAGGCGGTTTCTAACGCACTGAAAGAACAAATTCAGAGGCGTCTTTGATGCGCCGTTTCACCTTGCTTGTACTCTTGCTGTTTCTGTTGGCCAACCAACCAGTTCAGGCAGATGAAAGTGAACCATCGCTCATTTTGCCAGAAGTGGGGTGGGGTAAAGATGTGAACATTGGATACATCTCGACCGCACCCCTAGTGACTCATGGATTGGTCATTGTGAAAGGAGGCGGCAGTAATTCGGATGGGATTGACCCAACCATGATCGCCTATCGCGCGGACAATGGTTCCGAGGTATGGCGCACAACTCATCCGATTAGCCCCTACAATTTCGAACTCTCACCATTGGTCCATGTCCCCGCAGGCACATTGCCCTGTTCCCCTGCACAGGACATGATTGTTACAGGATGGACTTCAGGTCAGTTGACAGCCCATGATTTGGTGACCGGGGCACCATTGTGGAATGTATCCACCTCGGCCCCCACTTGGGGAATTACCGCCCAAGGTTTGAGTATAGAGGACCGGATTGTTTGGCCGACAGAAACTGGCATCATCGATGTTTGTGCGGCCAATGGGACAATACAAAATGAATACCAAAACAACAGTATTCGTACGTATCGAGCCAATATTGGTGTGTGGTATTCGTGGTATAATTTCACAATGGATTATGGCTATATCCAGGGAACGGAATCTGGCGATATCTTACGTTATGATTTGAATTTGACACTCATTGATCAACTCAATGTTGCGGAGGTATCCAACTTTTCTGGAAATTGGAAAATCAGAACAACGCCGGTGATGTATCAGTATGCAGTCTCGCCTGACTATCCGACGATTGGATTGCTCACACACATTCAGGGTGATGGTGAATCACGCTTCGTCCGAATCGATTGGAATGAAAGCAGCGAACCCGTACTCTTGGAATATCATTCACTCGGTGCAGGTTCAGCAACTACTCTTGCAGGCGGCTCATTTTCGACTCCTACTGCAACATCGACAGGCGTGGTCGAATTTGAAATGAATAACAACGGAACCTTTGACTCAATTATTCGTTGGGATGCTGCAGATATTTCTGGAGAAATTCGCCCGATTCAGGTTGGAACTGAAGATGGGTATTGTTTCCCACAAAACAGGGCGCAGGGTTCATGGTACATTGCGACAGATTCAGGCAATACAACGTGGACTCCACAACGCCCAGGATGGGTGACGGCAGGATGTGGCTCTGACCTCTATGTTCTCGCAGTAGCCAATGATGCCTCTTGGCTTGAGGTACGGTTTGATTTGGAAGATTTCAACACGATTCGTGCTCATGCTGATGAGACATTGGGAATTGAATCGGAACCCATTGTGATTGATGAACCCGAAACTGAAGAACCCGAAACAGAAAGTCAACCATCGACTACTACAGAAGGTAACTATGGTATCATATTCTTGCCCTTTATGGGGGCGACCTTACTTGCAGGATTCTCATATTTCGCCCAACAATCTGATCTGCGACGTCAAATCCAAATTGGGGCTCTATTCTTTGTCATCCTTGGTTTGTTGATGGCAGGTTCAATTTACAATGCCAACATCGTCGGGGAGCCTGTAGAGGATTCGAGTGACCGTTTGCGAATCTCAAGTGTCATTCCTCATTTGGAAAGTGGATTGAATTCAACTGAAGTATTGGTCACAATCCATTTCCCTGAATCTTATGCTCCTGACCACTGCTCTGAGGGCGAGGTCAGGTTATACGAAACTGGTGAAGCTTGGTTGCTCTCTCCTGCACCAGAGAACAGTTACTGTGTGTTAGTCGCAATGATTCCTGTTGATGCAGGAGACACAGTCGAGGATGTCACACGACAATCAATCGATGAATTCGGGTTGAATTATGAAGTTGAGCAGATGACACTGGGCTACTTTTTGCAAGACATTGGCAGTGCTGAAGGAGGTACTGAAAACCACTGGTGGACGTATGATTTGAATGGCGGTTATGGCACGATTGGAATGGCAGAACAAGTCGTTGAACCGGGTGATGAAATTGGTTGGTTCTTTGAGCCCAGTGAGTATTGATTAGGTCAAGAGTCAAAGTCCGGCTTTGGAGTTCGCCTCCATAGGAGGCGATTTCATTTCGGTCTGGGGTTGGCAAGGAGAGAGGGCCGCAAGATTGGGTCCACCTCGCTATTCCCGAATCCCCTTCCTGATTCTTGTCATCGTTCTCCCTTTGCTACTGAAACCCGAACAATTGGGCGCTTGGACCGCCTTCCTTCTGCTCTGGTCTATTGTGATGGTTGGTGTTCGAACCATCTTGAGGTGGAGCCGGGTTTGGCTCCCTCTCTCGATTTTATACGGTTTGATTCTACTCTACTTCAGTGGCACTGAGAATTGGCCACTTGTTCTTCTTCTGATTTCCAGATTGGTTTCTGCACTGCTGGGAATGCAGATTCTTACATGGTCTGTTCCACCAAGCGATGTAGTCCGTGCATTTGAGTGGTTTTTGCCGCGTTTGGGAGTATCTCTGGCGATTGCTTTGCGATTGGTTCCTAGACTTGAAGAGAGTGCAAAATGGAGACTCGAAACTTTGCAAGAAAGAGGCTTCATCGAAGAGGAATCAACTCTAGGAACGCTCCGTACACGTGCTTCAATTTGGCCAGGATGGCTTGCAGATTCACTTGATCATGCCCATGATCTTGGAGATGCAGTTCAATCTCGAGGAATCCTCGCACCTCGCCGCTGGAGACATGGTGTTCGGCAGCGGATAGTCCAATTTGCTCTGGGAGAAGAAATACGCGAGGACGGTATCACACCACATCATTTCTCTGATTCTGTACAACTCGGCCTTGACCTCGAGGTCCGATTGCCTGGAGGTCGCTCGATTGGTCGCCACAAAGAATTGCTTAAAGGAGGCAACATTGTATTGCTTCGAGGCCCATCAGGGTGTGGAAAATCCTCATTGTTGCGAATTATTGCAGGTGTTTCTCCTTGGCAACATCCGGTCTCAGTTCATGGAAAAGCACACCTTTCAGGCCATCCAGTATTGGGCGAAGTGGACCTGTCCACTGGGCCGTTTGACCAATCCATTGCATGTTGGATTCCACAAGATCCTGACCGGCATGGTATCGCGGAGTCAGTGCAACGAGAATTCAACATTGCACGTCGCCTATCAGGACCTTGGACTCAACAAGAAATGCTCGAAAGCTTACGCGAATGGCGTTTATTTTCAAAACTTGAATCAAAGCCTGAACATCTTTCTGATGGAGAACAGCAGCGCCTTCTTCTCGCCGCACATCTCGATCCCGCACAACCCGTGTGGCTACTTGATGAGGCTGATGTTCACCTAGACGAAGAGGGATTCATCCAGTTGGGTAAGGCCGTCGTCAAACATCGTGCACGTGGTGGTTTGGTGATTGTCGTTGCCCATCGACATGCCCGTTGGGAACGAATTGCAGATGTAGAAATCACAATCGGTGAATCGGTGTCGATTCAAGACTACCCTTCGGTTTGGATTGAACATGGTGATGAAATTGGTTTGCCACCACAAAGTAAACTGTTCAGCCACGATCTCAAACCGGTTAGAACTGGAGATTTGATTCTGGTCCAGGGTGCCAACGGAACAGGGAAAACAACCCTATTGCGAGAATGGTCTACAGCAGCAAACCTTCCGTGGCTGCCGACTTCTCCAGACCGTCGACTACTTGGCATGACAGTGCAAGAGGAATTAGACCTACAACATCCAGTTCTGTATCAACATTCGTTGATGGTTGAACCCACATCAAATCAAGAAGCAGAACAGTTAGGAGTATTGCAATCAGCCCTGCGTCTAGAATTGGGCCTTTCACACCTTTCAATGACGACGCCGGTACACGACCTGTCAACAGGTGAGCGCCGACGATTATCCCTACTTCCTCTCTTGATGCGCAATCCACCAATGTTGTTGCTGGATGAAATCGATCATGGCTTAGACGATGAAACCCTTGCGGGTTTACTATCACAAATTAATGAGACCCGAAAGAAGGGTAGTGCAGTAGTGGTGACCTCCCATTCGTCCGATTTGACAGCTTGGGCGAAAGTTTGTGGCGGCCGAATTTGGCGGATTGAGCAAGGACGATTGGAGGAGGTGAAACAATGAATTTGACATCCATTCAGTCATGGTCTATGACTCCAGGTGGCATCGCAGTATGGCTGACATTGTTGTTTGGCCTGTTTTTCGGCTCTTTGCTCATCAATGTTGATCGCAAGATTCGACTTGGACGTGAAGCAGCCCTCATTGCACTCTTGGCCGCTGTTGCCAGTGCCAGTCGGGTTCTATTTGCAGCCCTTCCCAATGTTCAGCCAGTCACCTTATTCATCTTGATGATCGGTTTACATTTGGGTGCCCGTCGAGCCACAGCGGTTGCAATGTTGACAGCTTTGCTCTCTAACATGGCACTGGGACACGGGCCATGGACCTTCTATCAGGCAATTGCTTGGGCTGCGGTCGGGACCAGTTCTGCCGTACTCCGTCCACTGCTTGTCAATTGGGATGGCACCAAGGTCCGTATCTTACCGTTGGCGATATTGGCATTTACATGGGGATTTTTGTTCGATTGGATAGTATCTTTGTCCGCATTGGCGATTTACCAATCCTTCGAAGCATTCCTCACATTCATTATTGCAGGTCTAATTTTTGATGCCATGCATGCCGTTGGAAACGTGTTGTTTACGATATGGTTGGCCCCAAGTTTACACCAGTTATTGTGGCTGCATAGAAGGCACGAAGCCGGAAGATGGTACCCCGAACTCCCAATGGACACGATTGAAAGGGAGGCACGCATGGCTGAGAATAAGGCGGAAGCGTACAGACAGGAAAATCCCCTGGCTGGGGTCGAGCGATTGGATGGTGGTAACTAGATGAGTGGAGATGAGTTGACTATGGTATTGGTCACACGTAAGGATCTCAAATTATCCAAAGGTAAATTGGCGGCACAATGCAGCCACGCTGCAGTAGAATGTGCGCTCAAAGCCAAGCGCATTCGGCCTAATGAATTGAGTTCATGGTTGGAAAATGGTGCTCGAAAGATTGTGGTGGCAGCACCGAATTTGGATGCTCTCAAGCGACTGTTTGGTGAATGTCAGGCAGAGGGCTTGGTCTGCTACATGGTTCGTGATGCCGGACATACTGAGATTCCTCCAGGCACAGTGACCGTAGTCGGAATTGGGCCCGGTCGACGTGATGAAATCGATGCATTGACCGGTTCATTTAGCCTTGTGTAGTAAGATTGAGTAGGTGATGACGTGACAATCATCGACCCTGATATTCGCAAAGCCCAGACCTTACCCTCCAGGTTTTACACAGACCCTGACACGTTCGAATCCATTATCTCGTCCTTTGCAAGCCATTGGCACTTCGCTGGGCATCGAAGTCAGTTGATGAGTGTGAATCCTATTGACAATCCTCTGCGGGAACCGATGATTATGACCAAAGAAGGTGATGACATCCACTGTATCTCAAACGTTTGTACACATCGAGGAATGTTGATTTGTTCTAAACCAACGAAAGCTCGGCGTTTGCAGTGCTCCTACCATGGTCGCACCTTCGATCTCAAAGGACAGTTTCGCAACATGCCTGAATTTTCCGATGTCGAGAATTTCCCGACTGAGGCAGATCATCTGGACCACTTTCCATTGGCGGAATGGAAGGGCTTGTTGTTCAATACCATCGAAGCGGAGAATTTTGATCATTTTATCGAAGCGGTTGAATCGCGAGTTGGTTGGCTAGATATCGAAAATTTCACTCACGATCTCACTCGCCATCGCTCCTACAGTATAGCATCAAATTGGGCGCTGTACGTGGATAATTATCTCGAAGGATTTCACATCCCATTCGTGCATGGAGATTTACATCAAGTTCTAGATTACGATGAATATCGAACCGAATTGTTTGATGGAGGCGTCTTACAGATTGGTATCGCCAATGAAGGTGAACCCTGCTTCGATTTACCCGAAGGACACCCCGACTACGGTCAGAAAATTGCAGCTTACTACTACTGGCTTTTCCCCGGATTGATGCTGAATTTCTATCCATGGGGGCTCTCGGTGAATCTTGTCATTCCCGAAGCTGTCGATCGAACACGAATCGTCTACCACGGATTTGTCGGAGATTCCAGTATGCTAGGGAAAGGAGCTGGCGGTGATTTAGACAAGGTCGAAGCTGAAGATCAATTTGTAGTGGAAGGTTGCCAGAAAGGGGTTTCATCTCAAGCCTACGAACGAGGTCGCTATTCGCCGACCAAGGAAACGGGTGTTCATCACTTTCATCGAATTCTAACCGAGTAAATCCTTCTCCGAATGAATCGACTCACCATCTTCACGACCACCCAACCACTTGGGCGACCACCAGTTCAAATCACCCATCAATCGCATGGTTGCGGGGACAACCAAAGCACGCACGATGGTTGCATCCACGGCGACACCGAGGGCTAACATCAGACCGAATTGTTTCATCAACGAGATCGATGAAATGCCGAATGCCGAGAAGACAGTAATCATGACCAATGCGGCTGAAGTAATGATTCGACCACTTTTCTGAAGGCCTACAGCGACGGCCTTGTTGTTGTCTCCAGTTCGCTCCCATTCTTCGTGAATTCTGGACAACATCAGCACTTCATAGTCCATACTCAATCCATACAAAATCGCGAAAATCATGACCGGCGTGGTGGGGTCAATGGGTTGTGGTGTAAAATTCATCAACTCAGCACCATTACCCATTTGGAATACCCAAACCAAAACTCCGAATGAAGCAGAGACAGAGAGAATATTCATCACAATGGCCTTCAGAGGCAGGATAACTGAACGGACTTGCAGGAAGATTAGAACATAACTTGCAATCAAAATGAAGCCCAATGCTACTGGTAATCCATCAATGACGGCATCCAATACATCTTGATTGTAAGCAGCAAAACCAGCGACATTGACAACGGCCGTTCCACCAAACTGATTGTTCCTCGATTCAATCGAACGAATCTGCTTGACCACTTCTCGAGATTCTTCGCTTGATTGTTCTCCACTGATTCCTACAACCATGACGACGACATTGTTACCAACAGTTGATTCAATCAGGCCATTTCTCTGTAATTCAATGATGAACTGTTCTTCTTGAGTTAAATTCTCATCACCCGAATCATCCCAGAAATCCACGACTTGATCTGCGCTCATTTCGACATCAAAGTGTGCATATGAGTACACATACATGGTATTGTCAACCTGTAAAATTTCTTTTGACAATGCATACAAATCTCTCAGATTTTGTTCTGAGAAGAGATCATTATCAGTATCGACTTCAAACACGAGCGTTGCAGTATTGGATACATCCTGCACCCATTTTTCATCGGTCAATTCCAAACCTCTTCGCGCTTCATCATCAGGGCTTAATGCCCTCCACGAGGTCAACCCCCACTCTGCCTGTAAGAAGGGTGAACCCGCGACTAGGAGCACCATCATGGATGGAATCAGAACAACCAACGGCCTCTTCATCACCCGATTTGCAATCCATGACCAAAACCCATCTTCTCCTGTTTTGTCATTGAAAGAAAATTTGATTTTAAACGAATTAACTCTGTCTCCCAATAAGGAAAGTAAGGCTGGCAAGAGTACGATGGACGACGTCAATGCAACAAAGGTTGCACAAATTCCACCCCATCCCAGAGACGGTAGACTGGTATTTTGGAATACCAGCATCCCTGATAGCCCAGCAATGACGGTCAATCCTGAGAATAGAATCGCTCTCCCCGCGGTTGCACTGGTCATAGCGATGGCAGTTCGATGATCGTGCCCTCTGCGTAACTCTTCCCGGAATCGATTGACAATGAAAAGTGAATAATCAACACTGAGGCCGATTCCTAACAAGGAGACAATGTTGTTGGCATAAATGGTGATATCGTCAAAGATGTAAGTCAGTCCCGTAACAATTCCAACCGCTGAAATTACGGTGTAAACACCTGTCATGACCGGTAACCCTGCCGCAATCAAACTTCCAAATATCAGCAGTAAGATAATCAAAGTAATCGGACCTGAAATTAGCTCAGCTTCAATCAGCTCTTTCTTCAGGGTCATGTCAAATGTAACATCAATTGCCAAATTCCCAGTGACCCATTTTTGCATCCCTTCAGGCGCATCATTTGGGAGTAGGATATTGTTATATTCGTCGGCAAGCAGTGCTTTCGCTTCATCGCGATTTAGATTCACGCGAACCTCGACTCTTGACCAGGAGTCGTCAACCTCACTAATCAGATACGATTGATTTTCATTATTCGTATTCCAGGGATAGTTCACATCAACGCTCTCGTGTTCAGCAAATGATTGAACTGTCACCCTCATTGCATTCTGTACATTGAGATCTGAGACATTCAGTCCCGGATGATGAAATAGGACATAGAAGATTTCAACATTTCCAGATTCGCCATCCGAGAACCCTTCTCCGATTGCATTCCAGCCATCAACAGATTCCAGATCCCCTTCTCCAAAACCTTCGATATACTGTGGTTCGAGCAACATCAAACTGGAAAAACCGACACAGGCCAGCATCGTGACAACCAAAACCACCTTGGCATTGTCATAGACGAACTCCCCAATTTTGTAATAGGTGCGGTCTTGTAATTGCTCCGGTTCTGTCACCCCATCCATGTTCGGTCCCCCCAACAATCGGTATTTGTACACCGCTATGTCTACATCTTGTTCAGTTTGCATATAAGGTCTAGTTTGAATCAACAAATCTGTACTCTATGAGCCGATTTTCATTTGGTCAACTCTATGTTCTACCGCCTCATCCGGTGTTCATGGTTGCGGTCGTCACCCTCGATGAGGAGCGCCGCAATTCACTGTTGGATAGTTGTGAACATCTCAGCGAGATGATCAATTGGTTGGACTCAATCGATTGTCGCCCCGGATTGGATGAATTGGATTCAAGATTGACATCAATGGAAATCAATCTAGAGGGACTCAAGGAGCACATTGGTTACACTGACGATAACGGCTATCAGCGTAATATCATCAAGAAAACCGATCATTACGAAATGGTCGCAATTACTTGGCGAGCGGGCCAGGATACTCCGATTCACGACCACAAGGGTTCTGATTGTGCTTTCCTAATTGTTGAAGGGACCTCAACCGAGACAGTGTACGAATTGGATGAGGATAATCTCGCTGTACCTTCCCATGTACGACATTATGCTCCCGGAGAAGTGTGTGCTGCTTCTGAGCCCGATATTCACAGAATCTCAAACGACACCGATGATGATTTAATCAACCTTCATGTCTATACTCCACCACTTTCGGGCTTCGGTATTTACGAAGCAGCCTGACTATTCCTTACCCAGTGTATCGCTTTCAGAGACTCTTTCTGCTGCGCCAGCAAGGAATTTTTCCTTTAGAGAGTCAGCGGCTGTCATGGTATCTTCTCCTTGAGAGGGCTCAGGTTCTGCAGCATCAACATTCATTGTTGGGCCCGCTCCAAATACTGCCGTTCCAGGAACTGAACTACTCGTTGCAGTGGAATCAACGGGAACAGTTGGAGCCACACCTCCGACAACCCCACCACCAGTACCGATTGGCATCATCATTTGTGGTGCAGGCTTCATGGCGAATCCAGAAATTACAGCCCCGATGAGGAAAATCAGTGAACAGATAACACAGCAAATCCCACCACATAGTTCAAGGAAACCCCGAACTTCCAATCCGGCTTGTGTATCTCTGTCAAACAAGACCATTTCTTGTCCGCTTGAGATGGTGTACTTTTCACCGATTTCACAGCGATCGTTTTCACCC
>MDSW01010525.1_pt1 | contig 11558 bp, 9 predicted proteins | sample 811171 | NCBI WGS metagenome assembly MDSW01 (sample SAMN05326641, study PRJNA326480) | marine metagenome | isolation source: seawater | place: Atlantic Ocean: North West | collected 2012
GCAGGAGCAGCTGCTGGTGCTGCCGGATTCACAGCTTTTAATTTATTACCCATTCGCAGGATAGCCATGATACTACCGCGTCGATCTGCTTCGACGATCGGATCGTCGCCTGGATCAAGACGAGTGCTGACAAGGGTCTCTACATTCGCCAGTGCCAGATCTTGAAATTCCGGATCTGGAAGGTAAATGACTTTAGTGACATAGTTGCCAGTTGCAACCTGATCAAAATCCTCGTTGGTGAACTGTATAGGAATTGCATTGTGGTCCAAATAAGCCGCAGTACGTGGATTTACAGGAGCAATTTCAATCGTCGGGAACAACTCAACAGCTTCGTGCCCTTCGATATTACTTAATTTCATACGAGCTATGTCTCCGTTGGTTCCAACCATAAAATCATGACGAGCTGGTGTCACCAGTGTTTGACCTTCATAGCTACCATTACGAGTCGTATCGATCCCAATCTGCATACCGGTTGGTCGGTTGAAGATAACTTGTATCGACAGCCCCGGTGATGGTGCGGGACCAAGTTGCGGTTGCATCATCGGTGCCTGAGGCATCAATACGCCCGGTCCGGGACCATCAACACCAGGTCCGGGATGAAGCAGCTGATCAGCTGGAGGCAGATTATGTTGCTCGAAGGTTTGGCAACCAGTTGTCATCAGGGCTGCGATTGCGACTACCGCCCATAATTTTGAAAAAGTCTTCATGTTTTCCCCCATGGCAGTTTTACTTGCACAACGGTAAATGGAATTTGCTATTGAGTTTTGACTCGTATGTTTACAGCCCATCCGGAGCTGAAAAGTTTTTGTATGATGTTCGATTCGAAATTGATTGAGCTTTACCCCTGAATAGAGAAACATCTAAAATGTTTCTAACTCAAAGGAGGTACCGATATCGGCGCAAGGAAACAATAGTTCCTTGTGGGCAGTAATCGGCACGTTACAGCACGAATCTTTGATAAAATCGGCACAACCGGACTATGAAGTACAAATTACCTATACTTACATGTCTTGTTTTGACAGGTTTTATTCTGTCTGGGCCTAAAAACGCTTACCAAAACAGCCCTATTTCCCCCAGTTTGAAAGCCCAGACACCGCCTACGTCGGAAAATAATTCTTCGCTTAATGTTGGAATTCCAGTCGATACCGATGGGAATCCCATGGATATACCCGCTGAATCCAAAGCGACGGAGCAGGGTGGGGCTGAAGAGTTATTGACAGATTCGAAGGCGATTTTGAAGCGAGCGATTGCCCAACTGCACTCAGAATCCCGTTTTCAGGCTTCGGTTCGTCATAAGATTCGTATGTTTGACCAGCAACTGGTCGGAACAGGTCACTACCGGCAATTTGGCAATGATTCAATCAAAAGGCTAAGGTTCGAGCTTAAAACTCAGGTGGGGGAAAAGACTTCAAGTGTGATTCAGGTTTGCGATGGACGTCACCTTTGGACACGTGAAAACCTTGCGGAAGGGACCACTCTGAGTCGTATCGATGTTCGTTTTATTCAGGATGAACTAGCGGAATACGAGCGAGAAAATGGGATTGTGAAATTTACGGCTAACTGGGGTGCTAACATTGCTATGGGGGGACTGCCGCGATTACTGACCTCGATTGATTTCTGTTTCGAGTTTGGAAGTGTCAGGGAAGCTACTTATGAAGACATTCCGGTTTGGGTGATGAGTGGTGCTTGGAAGCAGGGAGTGAAAGATCGAATTATTGAGCAATTCGATTCAGGCACCCAATTGCCAACTCATCTACCTGATGCAGTCCAGTTGGTATTAGGTCGTGATGTCGAATTCAAGTTCATTCCTAGAGAAATTCAGTATTTGAGAGTTTTGGCAGACAATACCGTTAGACCAATGGTATCCTTGCAACTTTATGACATTACTCGATTAGTCGACATGAATGCTGCTCAGTTTGAATACCAACGTGGTGAACAGGTAATTGTCGATCGCACTCAGGCCTTCCTCGACAAGTACATGACGGAGTAATGGCTTGCGAGAAGTTGGATAGGCCTGGTAGTAGGCCTTACCAGTTCATAAGCCTACGTTTACACTAAGAACGTAGCGATTGACTTACCTGTCGAAAGGGCCATGGGTGTGGCACGTATTTTCTTTGTTCTGGCATGCTTCGCCACGGTGCTTTTAATTTCCAATTTCGGAGTTGGGCTGTGGGTAGGTGATCTCAACGGTAATGCGTCTGCGGTTAAAGAAGCAAGCAATGCCTACGCTCAGGCTAGAGTGAAAATGGACGAACAGGCGGTCACAGCGGCCGAGGCAGCTTTGAGACTTGCGGCTGAGAATCACGCGCCTGCCAAAAAAAGACATAGTCTTCATTTTTTGTTGGGAGTCTTCACCGCCATTATTTGTGTTTTGGTCAATGCGATTAGCATGACCTACTTCATTGGTACGACCAAGTGGTGTAATGAAGTTGTGGATGCTTATCGTCTTGATCCCGAGTTCGCTCACCGCAGCACCCGACTTAAGAAGAGTACCTTTCCCTGGTCACTCACGGGAGTACTCATGATCATTCTGATTGTTGCTTTTGGTGGTGCCTCTGATCCGGCCACAGAAATAAGTTCGAGTGCTGACTGGGTGAGTGTTCACTTTATTTTGTCTATTCTGGGAACGATGTTCCTGATCTTTTCATTCCTTCAGCAGGTCGGAAAGATCGGTGCTCACTACGAAATAATTCAAGAGATCGTTGCCGCGACAGAAATACGGAAAAAGGAAATAGGACAAGCAGAAGTCTAAGTTGTCGAAGGAAGTTTATTCCAATGCTTCTTTGATTTCGTCCTTCAGGTCTTCGACAGCATTGTCGACCGTATCATCGATTGTCTGCTCGGCGTCGCGTTGTTGAATGATCAAATCAAGCTTGTCAAAATGCTCGTTGACCGGTTCCACGATATCCTCAGGAATCACCTTTCGGATCGCCGACACCATCTTATTGACGTAAACACCTGACTTTGAATTGCCAATGGTTTCATGAGACTCTTCATCGGTAAAAGCGATCATGATGACCGTTAGTAGACAACAGAGCAGGGCACCGTTTACGATCCCCATGAGTCCGCCAGTTTGATGGTCGAAGGTTTTCATGTCGTGCTTTTCAAGCCTCTTTTGTAGAAAACTATGAACCATCCAGATTGCCAGCGAGGTTAATATGTAGATGGCGCCCATGGCTAAGTACTTGTTCCAGGGTTCACCAATATCGCTCATGGCGTTTGCCAAACCACCGTGGAATTCTCTGGCTACAAAAAAACTCACGACGATGGAACTAACCATGCTGATTTGCCAGATCATGCCTTTCCAGGCGCCGATCAGAATAGAGCCTCCGAGCACGACGGCCATGATGAGATCAAATGTTTGCATCGTCGAGCCTCCTACCAAGATTCCAGAAGCATGGTGACAGGACCTTCATTTACAATAGTTACCTGCATGTCGGCGCCGAAGGAGCCGGTGGCAACTCGTACACCGCGCAGCGCCATTTCGGTAACAAATTGCTCGTAAAGCGGCTCCGCAACTTCCGGAGGTGCGGCATTGGTGAAACTGGGGCGACGCCCTTTACGGCAATCACCCCAAAGAGTGAATTGGCTTACGATGAGGATTTCTCCCTGTACATCCTGAAGGCTGAGGTTCATTTTACCATTGTCATCTTCGAAGATTCTTAAACCTGCAATCTTATCGCACATTTGCACGATCTCTTTGGAGGTGTCGTCAGGGCCAATGCCAACGAATACTAGCAATCCCAAGTCAATTTGCCCGACGACTTCTCGGGCGACGGCAACACTGGCATGGCTGACCCGTTGTAAAACAACTCGCATTGGTAAACTATCTAATGACTGGCAGGAACGGGGAATGTTTTGAACTTAAATGAAACAGAACTTTTCATGAATCAGAACAAGATTAACAAATTCGAGTCATTGGTGACTAGAAGAATTTGGGTTTGTGTCAGTGAATACGAGGAATTGGAGTTGGAAAACCGGTCCGTTTACAGGGTGCCCTAACCGGCCTATTGTTGTTGCGCAGCTCTGACTCGGTTAATCCCGATAAGGGCTTCTTCATTTTTCGGGTTGATCCCAAGGGCTCCGCTATACCAACTGACGGCCGCCTGGTAATCGCCGAGTTGCTCGGCGATGCTTGCAATCTTTACTCGGATTCCGGCATTGTCGGTCTGCTGGGCTGCCTGCACGTTTAGCTCGATGTATTCCAACTTTAGGGCTTTGATTTGTTCATGTTTATTAAAAGCTTCGTTGGCGGCATCGGTTTGACCTAGTTGCCGTAGTACGTTGGATAACTGGAAGAATACGCGGTCATTCCCAGGATCGAGTCGTGCGGCATTTTCCAGTGCCTGCTTAGCCTCAGCCGGTTTGCCAGTTTGCATGGCAATGAGACCGAGAATTCGCTGGCCGTGGGGCAGGGTGGGGGATCTCCGTATGCTGTGGCGAACCCATTCTTCTGCTTTGTCGAAGTCTCCTAACGCCATTGCACATTCCGCCCGATAAGCAAGGGCTGTAGCTTGTATTGTTTCGGTTGCGTCAGAGGAAAGCTGCTGGAGTTGCTTTTCGGCGTCCTGATACTTTCTTATACGGATATAAACTTCGGCCAATTCCGTTCGTATTTCATCGACCTGGTTAAATGTTGAGTCGGTTTGTGCGCGTTCAAGAGATTCGAGGTAGTGAGTGATTGCTAATTCATTTTTTTCAAAGTCTTTACTGATCAAGCCCATAAGGCGGTCGGGGCGGGGATCCTCGGGAACGAGTTCAGAAACGCGTTCGCAGTGTCGCATGGCCTGTTGAAGTGCGCCAAAATCATAGTAGTTGGCAATGAGAAGGCGGTGGGCGTCGGCGTTGTCCGGAAATTCGACTGCAATTTCTTCCAGTGTACGCATCGTTGATGGCATATCCTGAACAGCCGTGAAACAGTGAACGGCAAGCATCATACAGTCTTCACGGATTCGCTTGTCGCTGGCGATTTCTCCAACGCGTTGCATTACAGCATCGTAATTTAACACGTTCATGTAAAGGTTCGCTTCCAGGAATTGAATTTCGACTTGGGCATCTTTATGTTCAGCTAATTCGTTTTTAATTTGGCGAACCGACTCCCAGTCTTCAATTCTGATTGCTTCGCGTCCTCGCCGGAGTAATTCATCGACAGTCTGCTCAGAGGAACAGCCGGACTGGAATGTGCAGGCGACGAGAAGTGAAATGAGAAGCAAGCGAGACATAAGGAATCAGAGAGAGGAGGGGGATAAACCAGGCGTTGACTGAATGATGGTTTGCGTTGTATTGGCGTGGGGGGACTCAAGGGTCTGCTCTGTCCCATCGGGCCAGCGGATTAGGATTGACTCGATAGTCTGGCTCTGCGGAATACCGAAGAAAACGCGTGTGTCATTACTCGAAGCATAGCTCGATCCACCCTTGACCTGTCGCACTTGAAATTGTTTGTCCGTTTTAAGTGTTACCACGCTGCCGACGGCGGCTCGGTTACTTGGATTGCCAATAAGCCGCAGGGAAAGCCACTGATTCTCGTTAGCGGTTTCGTTGATTAAGACGCTACAACGCTCGTTGATGTGAGAATAGACCAGGTCAAGGTCGCCGTCGTTATCGAGGTCACCATAGGCAATCCCCCGGCCCTTGTGTGCGGTGGTGAAGTAGGCACCAACACTTTTGTTGACCTTGGCGTAGCGACCCTCGATATTTTCCAGCGCGATGGGCCATTGGGCAATGGTCGCATCGGATGGATAGAGGTTTACATGCCCATTGGCAATGAAGAGGTCTTCATCACCATCTCGATCAGCATCCATAAATGCGGTTCCCCAGCCGACGTAGACGCTTTGGAAACTAAGTAAGCCACTGGCAGTGCTCACATGTTGAAACAATGCATTTCCAATATTCTTGTATAGTGCAAATTGCTCATTTTGGAAGTTCGTGACGAAAAGATCGGGTAGCCCGTCCATATTGAAGTCACCCATGTCTATTCCCATACTTCCATCGGCATTACCTGTATTGTCGAACCCTACTCCACACAGTGCGGCCGTTTCCTGAAAGGTTCCATCCCCCTGGTTCGTCCAGAGGAAGTTTGCATCGGTGTCGTTAGTGACGTAGATATCGAGATCTCCATCTAGATCGACATCCGCCATTAACACTCCGAGGCCCTTCCCGGCTTTGTTGATACCAGCCTGTTCAGAGATATCGATAAGTGTTCCATGTTCATTAAACTTGAGTAGGAAATCAGGTAGGGCTGCGAAGTCACGAGGTGAGCAGATGTCACGGCGGTTATCTGCTTTCTTTTGCGATAAGAAGCTTTGATCCCGGCCTGTGCAAAACGGGTGGTTGGCAAAGGACCAGTCAATGTACTGAGCGAGGTAGAGTTCGAGCGTACCGTCATTGTCGATGTCACCCCAGGCCGCGCCGACACTCCAAACATCGCTGGGAAGGTTTAGCTGTTGCGAGACTTCCTCGAATGTTCCATCTCCATTGTTATGAAAAACAAGGACACCTCCGTATCCAGTAATTACCAGATCGGTGAACCCGTCGTTGTCATAATCCTGCGTGATCGCTCCGTGGCTATAGAAATCATCGCGGTTGATTCCGGCTGGTTGGGTGACATTAGTAAAGGTCAGATTACCGTTGTTTTGATAGAGAGCAGGGGGGTAACCGCTGATTCGGGTGGCTTCTTTTTTATCTTCCCCAAAGGTTCCTCCTCCAGTTAACAAAATATCTTCATACCCATCATTGTTATAGTCAAATAATGCGACGCCACCGCCGAGTGTTTCGACCATGGTGACGTGGCCGGCTTCTTCGCCGTTTTTGTAGATGAAATCAGGTCCAGACTCCAGAGTTCTAAATTTTAGATGGCTTTCCGGTTCCGGTAGATTATCTTCCGGGCTGATAAGCATAGAAGATGAGTTTTCGCTAGCGGACCTCTGGTCGATTGAGGAAGCGGAGTTAGTTTGTTGGGAAGCATTGGATAGATCTGGGTTTTCCGGTCTGATCTGAATTGTGGATGTATCTTTTGAGTCGCAACCGGCGCTGAGTATAGCCAGAGACAACAGGCTGACCAGCAGTGAGAATGTCAGAGCAGGTAGAGGGATTTGGAAATGAGCGGAGAATCGGGGGACCATCGGGGGAGTGTTTTACTAGACAGATGTACTGATCGTTGTTAGTTTCATTTTACACGGTAGCCGGGGAATCGTGAAACGCGAGTGAAACCAGTGTAGGCCAATTGAGACTAAATACGGTTTATCTCAAACCGAACATAAGAAACATTATCGGACGTTGGGAATAGGCTAAAAAAGCCTGTTTACTGGCCTTTTTGAAATAATAGCACTGACCGTTTTCATGTCGGTGCTGGCCAACGCTTTATCTTCAACTTGTCCTGCTGTAATCCGGTTTCGTAAGGCTTCTCTTTTGCCAGAGGCTACTCAGCACAAACGCTTGAAAACTTTATGCTTCTTCGATGAACTTGCCCATCGCACGGAATTTGTGATAGCGATTTGAGAGTAAATCTTCGACAGAGTCGTTTCCCAGTTGTTTCAGGTTCTTTAGCAAGTATTGTTTAATTCGAATGGCCATTTGTTGATGGTCCCGATGGGCACCACCGAGAGGCTCAGGAATGATGTCATCGACGACGCCCAGGCCTGGTAGATGTTTGGATGTAAACTTCAACGCATCGGCCGCTTTCGGAGCATGCTCATGACTTTTCCAGAGAATTCCGGCACAGCCTTCCGGACTGATCACGCTGTAATAACTATGCTCCAACATTGCGACACGGTCACCAACGCCAATTCCTAATGCTCCACCAGATCCGCCTTCGCCAATCACGATGCAGATGATAGGGGTTTCGAGACGAGACATTTCATACATATTTTCGGCGATGACCCATGCCTGTCCACGTTCTTCCGCCCCGATTCCCGGATACGCACCGGGAGTGTCAATGAAACAGATAACAGGTAAATTGAACTTGGCAGCCAATTGCATTTTTTGCATGGCCTTGCGATACCCTTCGGGATGAGCACACCCAAAGTAACACTCGGTGCGTTCCTTCACGGTGCGTCCCTTTTGGTGCCCAATGACCATAACTTTCTGGTCATTCAGTTTTGCGAAACCCGTTAGCATCGCTCGATCGTCACCAAACTTGCGATCTCCATGAAGTTCGACGAATTCGTCAAAGACTAAATTGAGATAATCCCGCGTGTACGGACGGTCCTGATGACGAGCCACCTGCACGGTTTCCCAGGGTGACAAATTGGTGTAGATATCGCGAGTGACATCTGCGATCCGATTCTTCAGGTCACGAACCTTGGCGGACTGGCCGTTACCAGTTTCTTCACTCTCGAGAGATTCCAACTCCTGCTCGAGTTTGTAAATTGGTTGTTCAAATGCCAGACCAGGCCCTGCATTACTCATGGAATTTCCTTTGGATATCCAAGCTTGTTCCCGTAGCGGACTCTTTATTGCCGCTGTTTTGTTTAGTCGAGCGATTCAGCTCTTTTGTTTTACATCCATCATAGTAAACACTAACAGAAGATCTTGAAACGTCTAATTGTTGTTCTTGGGCGTTACGCGTCCTCTTCATCAGGCACGATTTCAGATGGATGCGGTGGCTTACTACGGAAAATTCGAATCGCGGAAAGGTGGCTCAGGACTTTTTTTAGGTGGTCAGGCCGTCGCTCTCTTTTCTTCTGCAGCATCTTCTCAATTAGATCACTAAATTCCTGCGTTACGTTCCTGTTGAGAGTGTTTGCTGGAGGCGCCTTCGCATTGAGATGTTTGTAAAGCAGATTCTCTGGTGAAGTCCCGGTAAAGGGAACCTTGCCAGTTACTATTTCGAAATACATACAGCCGAGCCCATAAATATCTGAACGGATATCAAGCGGTTGTTGTCGAATTTGTTCAGGTGACATGTAGCTCCGGGTTCCGGCAATTCCCTTCGGACGCCCAAATCCGAACTTCGTCAGAAAGCCTGTGCGTGACGGATGGCAGAGAGCAAAGTCAATAAGCTTTGCGGCCCCTTGGTCATCTACCAGGAAATTATCAGGTTTGACATCACAATGAACCCAACGATGTTCATGGAGATGGTCCAGTCCTAAAGCGGATGTTTCAATGATCGTATTGGACCGGTAGGCCATCAGGTGTTTATCCGCTCTCAATCGTTGTTTGAGATTTAGTTGCTGGCCAAATTCCAGAGATAGGTAAGGATCATTTCCGGTCGTACGTACTCCAAAGACTTCAATAACGTTTTCGTGTTCCAACTTGCTGGCGATGTCATATTCGTGTTGGAGATACTTGCGTTCTACCTTGCTTTTTAGAGCTTGTGCGGTCAGAACCTTAAGAGCTACTTTTTGATTGGTATTGCCATCGACGGCTTCGAAAATCTGACAGGTTGTACCTGAACGAATCAAGCGAACAATACGATACTGATCGATAAAGTCTTTTCCGTGTCCCACTGCGGCCTCACTGAAGTTCTGGTGTTATTAGAAAAGATTGCAAATGAGTTCCGTACCCACAGGTCTCTCACATGCCAATGTAAATTATTTGCTGAAGTGTACAAGAAAACAGATGTCGCGGGAACTACTATTCGCTATGAACTATTTAGACAGAGCTGTTTTGTTACTGTCGAGGACTTCCTCGTAGATAGTCCTGATACGATCTGTCATCAGTTGATGAGAATACATTTTACGGCATTTGGCTTGCCCTGCGGCGCCAAATTGCTCACGCAAATCAGCCGCTTTTGCTAGACGGTTGATTGCATTGGACAGTGCCTGGATGTCTTTAGGGGCTGTTAGTATCCCGGTCATATCGGTAAGGCAAACTTCTCGTGCACCATCGATGTCAAAACTAATGACAGGCTTGCCAGCCAGAAGGGCCTGAGGTAACGCTCGTGCCAGTCCTTCACGCAGACTGGTATGAGCCAGAATGTCCATGGCACCCAGATACTTAGGTACGTCTGTGGGAGCCACTAAACCGGTAAAATGAAAATGTTTCTGTAACCCCCCTGCTTCGATTTGCGATTCGATAGTTTCTCGCAGCGAACCGTCACCCACTAACAGAAAGTGGACGTTGTCGTTTTCGGCTACCACCAGTTTGGCAGCTTCGACCAGATATTTATGGCCCTTGAGATGGAATAGACGTGCTATCTTACCAACAACAATATCGTCATCACTAAAACCGAAATCTTTACGCACTTGTTCCCGAGATTGATTTGCTTGTAAGTAGTCGTCGATCTCCATGCCGCTGTACACGGTTGTAAATTGCTCACGTAGTGCCACCCTGCCCTCGACCATTAGATCAGTCATGGCATCGGCTACACATAGCAGGCGATGGCAACGTTTGGCCGCGTATCTTTCACAGCAGGCGAATAAATTACGTGCCAAGTTCGATTGGTATGGATGAAATGGAGCTCCGTGAATGGTATGGATGACGGCCGGTATTTTGAGATTCCAGGCTGCAAGACGTCCAAGGATGCCGGCTTTCGCACTATGCGTATGTACGACGTCGGGTTCTATGTCACACAGGATTTTCTTTATTTGACGGTAAGCTTTCCAGTCCTGCCAGGGCTTGATATTTCGTGTGAGTGCCGGGGCCTCGATAATTCTGAGCTGAGGATGATTGAATCGTTCCAGAAGTTTTCCCTCAGGACCTTTGGAAGGGCCAGTGATCAAGGTGACTTGGTCTCCGTATTGTTCAATCAGGTCGATGCAGTTGAGTAGCGTGTTTTCCTGCGCTCCACCGACAATCATACGGGTAATAATGTGCACAATGTTCATAGCAAGGGTTTTAACCTACATTCAACTTGGTGTACAGATTATTCGGATTCTCCGTAATCGACATCCATCAGATAAAGGCCTTCGGCCGGAGCGGTCTGCCCTGCTCGTTTGCGGTCACAGGCGGCAAAGACGTCCAGAATCCATTCGGGTTCTTCTTTCCCGGTCCCTACCCGACTTAGAGATCCTACGATGTTACGAACCATGTTGTAGAGGAATCCGTCTGCTCGAATATCGATCTTAATAAATCGGGCATCATGTGCATAATGCTCCATTAAGTCGAGAGAAAAGACGTTTCGAACTGTCGTTTTACGATCACTTTTTGATGCTTCAAAGCTGGCAAAGTCGTGCTCTCCGATAAAATATTGTGCAGCAGTACGCATGGCATCCAAATCCACGGATTTGGGATGCGACCAAGCGTATTTCAGCGAGAGTGGGTCCATGACCGGACCTGGTTGCATGAGGTACCGGTAACGCTTGCTAACAGCATCTCGGATGGGATGAAAGTCGTCTCGGGTGATTTCTAAGCCGCGCAGATAGATATCAAACGGCGTATGGGCATTTATTGCTCGGCACAATACATCGGGTTCGTGTTCACTATCTACCTTAAAGGAGATGACCTGACCGTGTGCATGCACACCGGCATCGGTACGACCGCTAGAAAGCACTTTGACTTCCTTGCCAGTGACTTTATAGACCGCAGTTTCCATAAGTCCCTGGATGGTTCGTTGATTGGGTTGGACCTGCCAGCCAGCATACTTGGTGCCATCGTAAGCGAGCTTGCCTCGATAAGTA
>MDSW01084805.1_pt1 | contig 11558 bp, 10 predicted proteins | sample 811171 | NCBI WGS metagenome assembly MDSW01 (sample SAMN05326641, study PRJNA326480) | marine metagenome | isolation source: seawater | place: Atlantic Ocean: North West | collected 2012
CCTATTGTAGCTATTTTAGCTATAAGTCTATGGCAAGCTACCATTCTTTGATTAATATCAGAAAAATCAGTGCTATCATGATAAAAAGCAGATAAAGCTCCCACAACTCCTACCATAATAGCCATTGGATGAGCATCTCTTCTAAAACCTCTATACAAATGTACTAATTGCTCATGAAGCATAGTATGATTAGTAATTACATCTTTGAATTTTTTTTTGTCTTCAGGTGAAGGTAATTCGCCATGCAAGAGTAAATAGCAAACCTCTAGAAAATCACTGTTAAAAGCTAATTCATTAATATCGTATCCTCTATGTCTTAATATTCCCTTATTTCCGTCGATATAAGTTATTGCTGAGTCACATGAAGCAGTCGATGTAAAACCTGGGTCGTATGTAAACATACCTGTTTCTTGATATAATTTTCTAATATCTAATACGTCGGGACCATCAGTTCCTTTAATAACTGGCAATTCATAAGATTTGCCTGTTTCATTATTAAATAATGTAAATGAATTAATTTGTTTTTTATCTTCGTAGTCTGCCATTATAATTTGTATCTTTCTAGTCTTTCTAATGTTTCAATTTTGCCTAATATCATAAATATATCAGTTATAGAAGGTCCATTATAATTATTCGTAAGTAAATATCTTATTGGTTTACCTAATACAGGGAATTTTATATTATTTTTTTTCAAAAATTCTTTTATTTCTTTGTTAATCAAATCATACTCCCATTGATTAATATTTTTTATTATTTTTAAAAAATCAACGAAGCAATTTTTAAAATCATTATCAAAATTTTCATTTATAGAATTTGATAAATTATTTATGAAATACAATGAAGAAATATTTATAATATCAATATATTTTGTAATATCTTTTTTATAAACATTAAAAATTTTTATTAATTTTTCTTTATCTTCCTGTAAAAATTTTTTTAAAATTTTATTACCAGAACAATATTGTAAAAATAAATCTAAATTTGTTTCTTTTCTCAAATAATAGTTATTAAAATAATCTAATTTTTTGTAACTAAAAATACTTGCAGATTTTGATAAATTATTAATATCAAACTTTGAAATAATTTCTTTCAATTCAATAATTTCATTATCTTGATTCTTAGGAGACCATCCAAGTAAAATTAAATTATTAATAATCGCTTCATTCAAATAACCTTGATCTTTGAGATCTATTAAATTTACCGCACCATGTCTTTTAGATAGTTTAGTGCCATCTTCACCATGAATGAGAGGTATATGTGCGTATTTTGGTTTCTCCCAATTCATAAATTCATATATAAATTTTTGACGAAAATAATTATTTAAATGATCATCTCCTCTTATAATATAGTTTACACCTAAGTCATGATCATCAACTACAACTGATAACATATATGTAGGTGTATTATCTTTACGAACTAAAATAAAATCATCTATTTCATTATTTTTTACCTCTATTTTACCTTGTATTGAATCTTCTAAAATTTCTTTGCCCTCTAAAGGTATTTTTATTCTAATTACATAATCTGAGTCTATAGTTTGAACTTCTGTATTTTGCTCACATGAAATACATATTTTTTTTGAACTAATTTTACCTAAATTTATATTTCTCCTTCTTTCTTCAAGATCATCTTCTTTACAAATACATTTATAAGCTTTTTTATTTCTTAATAGTTCATTGGCTATTTCAAGATGTCGTTTTATATTATTTGATTGAATTTGAGGTTGATTATCCCAATCTATTCCAAGCCAACTCAGACTATTTAAAATATTATTTTTAAATTCTTCAGTTGATCTTTTTTTATCAGTATCCTCAATACGTAGATACAATTTAGAATTTGGATTTTGTAATTTAAATATATAATTTATTAAAGCAGTTCTGGCACTTCCAATATGAAGATTGCCTGTAGGTGATGGTGCAAATCTAGTAACATATTCAGTCATTATTAAGATGAATATTAGTTATATTTTCTTATAATACCAGATAAAGTGCCTTGAATTTGAACATCTCCAAGATTATGCTCTTTTATATCATATGCCTTATTTGCAGGGATCAAGTAGATTTTTTGATTTGTCATTTTAACAATTTTTAAAGTTATTTCGTTTTCAAAAGTAAGAACAGCAGCAATTTTACCATTTTCAGCTGAATTTGTTTTCTTTATTATGGCTATATCACCATCAAAAATTCCTTCATCAATCATTGATAAACCCTTTACCTTTAAACCAAAGTAGGTAGAGTTTTTATTTACTAATGATCTTGGAATCGAGATCATTGAATCAGATGAATTTATCGCTTCAATTGCTTCACCAGCAGCAATTGTTCCAACCAAAGGTATGTTTAACATACTATCTTCAATATTTGAATTAACAGCTTTCAAGTTTTTGTTTGGTAGCTCTTTAGTTATCTCCATGGCTCTTGCTTTATGCTTGAGACGCTTAATATATCCTCTTTGTTCTAAACTAGTTATTAATCTATGAATGCCAGATTTTGATTTTAAGTTAACAGCATTCTTCATTTCTTCAAATGATGGAGAAATATCGTATGATGAAATGTAATCATTTAGGTAAACAAATAACTCTTTTTGTTTTTTTGTAAGCATATTTGTTCTATATATGTTCTCTTTTAAAAAAAAACAACATTTTTTTTTACTTTATTGGGATTTAAAATTTCCTGATTTACCACCTTTTTTTGAAATAAGTCTTATATTGCTTATTTTAATACTTTTATTTAAATATTTGCACATATCATAGATAGTAAGGCAGCTTATAGTTACGGCTGTTAATGCCTCCATTTCAACACCAGTTTTAGAGTTTGTTTTGACAGCTGCTTTTACAATAATTCTAGTTTTTTCGATATTTCTTGATATTTCAATATTTACTGAATCAATAGGTATATTGTGACATAGCGGTATTAACCTAGATGTCTCTTTGGCCCCCATAATTCCAGCAATAATTGCTATATTTTTAATACTACCTTTTTTTGATTTTAAACTCTCAATTTTTTTGAAAGAATTTGTATCAAAAATTACTTCTCCTTCAGCCTCTGCAATTCTTTGTGTTAAATTTTTTTTAGCAATATCAACCATTATTGGATTATTTTTTTTATCTAAGTGACTAACCATTATTTAATAATTTTTTTATAAAAATTTCATAGTTATTTGATTTTAAAATTGATTCACCAATTAGAAAATTGAAAATACCAAGATCATTGTACATTTCAATATCAGATCTAGATTTAATTCCACTTTCTGCAATTACGTTATAATCTTTACTGATATTAGCAAATAAATTAATAGAATTATTAACATCTGTTTTAAGATTCTTTAAGTTTCGATTGTTTATTCCAATAATTGGATAGTTTAGTTTTATTGCTCTTTTAATTTCATCCTCGTCATGAGTTTCAATAATAATATCTAGATTAATATCTTTAGCAATATCTATAAATTTTCTTAATTGTGAGTCAGATAAGATAGAAACAATTAGAAGAATAACATCTGCTTGATATACTTTACTTTCATATATTTGATATTCGTCTATGATAAAATCTTTTCTTAATATTGGTATTCTGGTATTTTGTTTTGTTATAGATATATGATCTACTTCTCCATTGAAATAATTCTTTTCAGTTAATATAGATATTGCTTCAATTCCTGCTTTTTCATAAATCTTTGCAATTTCTGAAGGCTCATAATCAATTATTATTTGTCCTGCGCTAGGACTTGATTTTTTAATTTCACCAATAATAAAATTTTTATTATTATTTGAAGATTCAATTATAGAATTTTTAAATTCTCTTTTTTCTATACTATTAGAAATTAATTTTTTTAACGTATCTATAGAACACTTGTTTTTAGATTTTTCAATTTCACTTTTCTTATCATCACATATTTTTTTTAAAATATTATTCATTAGTAATTTTTGTTATAAATTCTTTTGTTTTTCCTTCATTTATAGATTTACTTGCAATTAATGCCCCTTCTTTTATGCTAGAACTTTTTCCAGCAATGTAAATAGCTGCACCAGCATTAATCTCAACAATTTTTTGAAATTGTTTAAAATCTCCATTAATCATTTTTAAAAAACTATCTGCATTATATTTTGGATCCTCTCCTTTAATTTCCTCCAAAGAAATGTAATCGTATCCGATCTCACGAGGATCAAAAATATAATTATAAATCTTATTATCTTTTAATTCACAAATATGAGTATTTTGAGATAATGTAATTTCATCTAATCCATCGAATCCATGAACAACAAGTACATTATTAGATCCTAATTCTTTTAAAACTTCACAATGTATATTAAGCCATTTTTTATCATAAACTCCCAAAAGTTGATTTTTAGCATTTGCAGGATTGGTTAATGGGCCTAGAAGATTAAATATTGTTCTTGTTTCAAGGGTTTTTCGTACATTAATTACATGCTTCATTGCCTTATGATGATATTGAGCAAACATGAAACAAAAATTGTTGATTTTTAATTTTTTTTCTAAAATTTCTGGAACATCTGAAAATTTATATCCAATTTTTTCAAGCATATCTGCTGATCCTGATCTTGAACTAACTGATTTATTGCCATGCTTAGTAATTTTTATACCACAACTTGCGGCAACCAAACAAGCGGCTGTTGATATATTGAGTGTATCTGACATATCACCTCCAGTACCACAAGTATCAACAGTATTTTCTGATGAATTAATCTTGACTGATTTTGATCTCATGACTTTGACAGCCCCTAATATTTCATCTTTAGTTTCTCCTTTTATTTTTAGTGAAGTTAAAATAGCAGAAGTATCAATATCGTTTAAATTTCCATTCATTATTTCTTCAAAAAGAAACATAGATTCATTTTGAGAAAGATTATTTTGAATAAATAATTTATTTTTTAAATCTTTAATTTTCATATTTAATTATTTTTAAGAAATTTGTTAACAATTTCTTTCCCATTTTAGTTCCAATACTTTCAGGGTGAAATTGAAAACCATATATAGGAAGTTTTGTGTGAGCTATACCCATAATTATTTTTTTATCAGTTTCTGCTGTTGTAATAAAATCTTTCGATAAAGTGTTTCTATCAATTATTAGAGAGTGATATCTTGTAGCGTGGAAGTTAATTGATATATTGTCGAAGATTTCATGATTAAAATGTCTCATTGAGTCAATTTTACCATGCATGATTTCTTCACATTTAATAATTGAAGCTCCAAATGCTTGTCCTATAGCCTGATGTCCCAGGCAAATTCCAAGAATAGGGTATTTTTTTTTAAATTCCTTAATTAAATTTAAACAAATGCCTGCCTCATTAGGTGTGCATGGTCCAGGAGATAAAACAATAGCTTTTGGGTTTAGTTTATCAATTTCATCTAAAGTTATTTTGTCGTTTCTAAAAGTTTCAATCTCAGCACCAATTTCATTAAAATAATGTTTTACATTATAAGTAAAGCTATCATAGTTATCAATTAAGATTATCATTCGTTGTATTTGTATGAATCTTCTGCTGCAGCCATCAAAGCTCCTGCTTTATTAATAGTTTCTTGATATTCATCTTCTGGTTTTGAGTCGTACACGACACCTCCACCTGCTTGAATATATAACTTACCATTTTTAATTAATCCACTTCTTAAACTAATACATGTATCCATATCTCCATTAGAATCAAAGTAACCCATACATCCAGCGTAGAAACTTCTATTTAAATTTTCTAGTTCTTCAATTATCTCCATAGCTCTAATTTTTGGAGCTCCTGAAACAGTTCCTGCTGGAAAACCAGCTTTTAATGCATCAACAGCATCAAATTTTTTATCAATTTGTCCCTCAACATTGGATACTATATGCATTACATGCGAATAATATTCGACAATCATTTTTTCAGTTACTTTTACAGACTTGCTTTGTGCAACACGTCCAACATCATTTCTACCCAAATCCAATAGCATTAAATGTTCAGCAAGTTCTTTTTGATCTGAAATTAAATCTTTTGATAATTCAAGATCTTCACTTGCATTTTTACCTCTTTTTCGTGTTCCAGCTATCGGTCTAATAGTGATTTTTTCATTTCTTAATTGAACTAGTAATTCTGGACTTGATGCAACAAGCCCAATATCATTAAAATTTAAATTTACTAAATAAGGTGAAGGATTCAATCTTCTCAAAGATCTGTATAAACTTGTTGCTTCTAAATCGTACTCAGTTTCAAATCTTTGAGAAGTTACAACTTGAAAAATATCACCTTCATTTATGTATTTTTTAGCTTTAGAGATTATTGAGAAATATTCCTCCTTTGAATAATTTGATTTGAAATTAAGATTAGATTTTATTTTATTATTATTTGGTTGAATAAGACTTTCTTTAAGTTGATTTACTTTTATTTTTAATAAATCTTCAGTTTTTTTATAAATAGTTTCAAAATCTTTATCATCACTAGGATAAACAATTGTCATTACAGTTATAGTATCTTTTATATTATCAAATACAGTTACAATTTTTGGTCTGATTAAAATTGAGTCAGGAATACCAATATTATCTTTATTTTTTAATTTAATATCTTCCATATGTTTAATCATTGGATAGCCTAAATAACCCACCAAAATAGGGTAAGGAACATCTATTTTGCCTTTATCAAATTTTGAAATTTCTATAATGTTTTTTAATGACTCAATTGGTTCCTTAATTACTTTATAATTATAATTTGTATCTGTATATTTTATTGATGCTGAGTTATTTTTTACCTCCCAAATAATATCAGGATCACAACCTAGAAGTGAAAATCTTCCTCTAAGACTTCCTCCTTCAACTGACTCAAGTAAAAATGAATACATTTGATTTTTTTTTAATTTTAACAAACATGAAATAGGTGTTTCAACATCAGCTATTAAATCTTTTGTAAGAATTTGAGGTTCTTTTTTTTTAAGACCTTCAATAAATTTATTTTTTAATTCATTCATTAATATTGGCTAATTAAAGCCTGTATTAAATTATCATTGGTTGAAATATTTTTATTTTTAATTATTTCGCTACCAAAATTACTTTTTAATTCGGATAGTAATGAAGTTGATTGCAGATTTGATTCTTTTTCTGGAAAAGTAATATTATTTAATCTACTTATATAAATTTCCTCATTTGCAATACTTAAAGCTATCTCATTAATGTCATTGGCAAATACATTATTCTTTAGAATAGAAGGATAATTTATATCATCTAATTTCAAATCATTATTTTCTATTTCAATATTTAAATAACTTGCAATATCTTGAATTGATTTTGTGTTTTTTGATATTTCTTTGATTTCTTCCTCTAAATGCTCTATTTTTAACGAATTTAGCCAATCATTTGAAACTTCTTCAAAAACTTCTTTAAGCTCAAAGGGTTTTTCAAATTCAATTTGATCAACATTAACTATAATTGAAACATTTTCTTGAATTTCAGAAATATCACTTACAAAATCTTTATTTGTTGCAAAACCTTTTGCTATTACTTCACTTTTGACGATGTCGTTTTCAATTTGATTAATTTGTCTTTCAGCTCTTTTTATATTGTTAATTTTTAGCGAGTTATCATTAGCAATTTCTTCAATTGAAAAACCCTCTAAAATTTGTTGGCTTATTCTATTTTTTAAATCTGAAAGAAAACTATTAGTTTCAACCTCTTTAAGTGTATTTGAAATTTCATCAATGGATTGATTAAGTGTTTTTTGATTTTCAGGATGAATTTTATTAATTATAACAATATGTCTTGCCAGAGGTGTTTCTACAATTTCGGAAACTTGACCAATATTCAAACTAAAAATCACATTTGACAAACTTTCTAAAACTTCGTTGTTAGAAACTTCAATAAATTCATTAAACTTTATGCTATTTTCTTCTGAAAATTTTATAATCTCCTGATAATTTAATGATGCAATATTTGTTTTAAATTGAGAGGCTTCTTCTATATTTTTAAAATTAAATTGAATAAAATCTCTTTTTTCAGGTTCTAAAAAGAGAGCTTTATTATTAGTATAATACTTTTCTATCTGAATATTTGAAGGAAAGAATTGGTCCTCAAAATCTTTTTTATCAATTAATAAATATGATATATCTCTTTTTTCAGGGTTAATATAAGATTTAGTATTTTGTGCAAAATAATCCTGTATTTGATTATTGGTTATGGAAAAATCTAAATCATTATAATTTGGTAAGTTAAAGTCATTTATATTAAATTTAATTAAATCAATATTCCTTGTATGATTAATATGTTTATTTAAAATTTTTTCCACCTCTTGAGGATAGTTTATTTTGAATAATAATTTATCAAAGACTTGAGATCTTACTTCATAGTCAATAATTTTTACTACATCATCAATTTTTAAACTTTGTTGTGAAAGAAATGAATTTAAAGCAGTATCATTTAATGTATTATCTTTATTATAAAGATTTGGAAATCTTTTCTTTGTTTCAGATGCAATAACAACTTCGTCAATTATAAAATCTTTTTTATCAAATTCATTTTCAAAGACTGCATTATTGATTAATTGACCAAGTGCCATAGAATGTATTTGAAAAGCTTGAATTTCCTCACCAGTTAATGGTCTTCCAAACATTTGGTTGTATTGATTGATGTTCATTTGTAAAATTCTAAGAAATTTAGTTGTTGAAATAGGAGTGCCAGAAACTGATGCTACTACATTATCTGAATTTAATAAATTTGAGTATCTATCGCCACCTCTGAAGAAAAATAAGCTTATTCCAAAAAGGATTGCTAATACAAGTGCAATTTTTGACTTTCCCAGACTTCTAAACATAAATATTGTTGCTTCTATAATAATAGTTTCTATAAGGGAAATAATTATGATCAATTTAGATAATTTTTCTTCATATTTTGTTGCAAATTGGAAATTAAATGGAAATTTTGAGTTTATTGACAATTTTATTGATCAACTTGTAATTCCAGAGGATAAATCCAAATGTATAGTGATATGTCCTACTTCTATTCATCTTCAATACATGAGTATAAAAAAAAATAATTTTTTACTAGGAGCTCAAAATGTATCTCAGTTTGAAAATGGTGCATATACTGGAGAGATATCAACTATTTCACTAAGAGAATTAAACATCGATTTTTGTATTGTTGGTCATTCTGAAAGGAGACAAATTTTTAAAGAAAATAATAAAGATGTTAATTTAAAATCCTATCAATTAATAAAAAATCAGATAGTTCCAATTATTTGCATTGGAGAAACTCTTGAAGAAAAAGAAAAAGGTAAGACTAATGATGTGCTAGTAAGTCAGTTAACAGATGGATTGCCAGACACATCAAGCTCAAAAAATACAATTATTGCTTACGAACCTGTCTGGGCAATTGGTACTGGTTTAACGCCTACTCTTGATGAAATAAATAAAACTCATGAATTCATTAAAAACCACAATTCAAAATTTAAAAATTATAAAATTTTATATGGTGGATCAGTAAAGGCTAATAATGCAAAAGAAATAACTTTTCTTCCGAATGTTGATGGAGCATTAATTGGAGGCGCTTCTCTTAAAAGTGATGAATTTGCAAAGATAATTAAAGATTAATTTCTTGATTTATAATACTTAATACATATAAGGATCGAATGTTAACGTTAATAATAATCCAGTTAATCCTTGCAATCTTGCTTGTAATTCTTGTTTTACTTCAAGGTAGTGACAATGAGGGACTTGGTCTCGGAGGAGGAGGAGGTATTGGGGGGATGATGTCTGCAAGGGGGTCTGCTAATCTTTTATCTAGACTTACAGCATTAACAGCAACTCTTTTTATGGTTATGAGTGTTATTTTAACAATTATGGCTTCAGTCGGTTCTGAGAGAAATGTGCTAGAATCTCTACCATCTATTAATTCTGAAGTTGAAACATCTGAAGAACCAGTAATTCCTGAAAACAATTAATATTATTAGCTTGATCTAGATACTCCAATTATGTATCAGGGTTATCCGTAATGCAATATGTATTTATTACGGGCGGCGTAGCTTCATCACTTGGTAAAGGAATAGCTTCTGCTGCAATAGCCTCATTACTTCAACAAAGAAAATTTAAAGTTAGAATAAGAAAATTAGATCCATATTTAAATGTTGACCCTGGTACAATGAGTCCATATCAACATGGAGAAGTATTTGTAACTGATGATGGTGCAGAAACTGATCTTGACTTAGGTCATTATGAGAGGTTTACAAATAGATCAGCAAAAAAAACTGATAGTACTTCATCCGGTAAAATATATTCAAATGTTTTGAAGAAAGAGCGAAAAGGTGAATACCTTGGGTCAACTATCCAGGTTATTCCACATGTTACTGACGAAATTAAGCTTTTTATAGAAAGTAATTTTGAAGATGAAGATATAATTATTTATGAAATTGGAGGAACTGTTGGAGATATAGAATCTCTACCTTTTTTAGAGGCAATTAGACAAATAAGAAATAATAAGAATATTCAGTCTGCTTTAATACATATGACTTATGTTCCTTACTTATCTTCAGCTGGAGAATTAAAAACAAAACCCACTCAACACTCTGTTAAAGAATTATTAAACTCAGGTATTCAACCAGATATAATTATGTGTAGATGTGAAAAAGAGATAAATGAAGAGTCATTGGAAAAAATTTCACAGTTTTGTAACGTAAAGAAAGACTCTGTAATACCGGCTCTTAATGCTAATTCTATTTATGAGGTTCCATCAATTTATTCTAAGGCAGGATTAGATAAGGTATTACTCGAGCATTTAGGTTATGAAACTTCAAAACACCCTCTTAATTTAGAAGCTTGGGATGATTTAATTGGCAAAATAAATAAGTTAAAAAAAGAAGTTATTATTGGTGTTGTTGGAAAATACACAAACTTAAAAGATAGTTATAAATCTCTTATAGAAGCACTCACTCATGGAGGAATTGAAAATAATGTTAATGTTAAAATCAAATGGATAAATGCAGAAAAAATTGAAACAAATAAGCTATTAGGTGAATTGCAAGGTGTGGATGGCATTCTTATACCTGGTGGTTTTGGTTACAGAGGTGTTGAAGGAAAAATTCAAGCTATAAAATATGCAAGGGAAAAAGATATACCGTTTTTTGGTATATGTTTGGGTATGCAATTAAGTGTAATTGAGATTGCAAGGAATGTTATTGGATTAAAGGACTCAAACTCAACTGAATTTAAATCAACTACAAATCCTGTCGTTAGTCTTATGACAGAATGGAGTAATAAAAATAAAATTGAGATAAGAGATCAAAAAAGTGATAAAGGTGGGACTATGAGATTAGGTGCTTACAAAGCTATATTGAAGCAAGACTCAAAAGTTAGTAATATTTATAACAAAAATGAAATATCTGAAAGACATAGGCATAGATATGAAGTGGATTTATCTTATACTAGAGAGTTTGAAGAAAAAGGTTTTAATTTTTCTGGTATGTCGCCTGATAATGTTCTTCCAGAAGTTTTAGAAAGCACTAATCATAAGTGGTTTATTGGAGTTCAGTTTCATCCAGAATTAAAATCTAGACCTTTAGCTCCACATCCTTTATTTTCATCATTTATAAAAAATTGTATAAG
>MDSW01046075.1_pt1 | contig 11557 bp, 10 predicted proteins | sample 811171 | NCBI WGS metagenome assembly MDSW01 (sample SAMN05326641, study PRJNA326480) | marine metagenome | isolation source: seawater | place: Atlantic Ocean: North West | collected 2012
GTTTACCTATTGAGTGGAAAATAGAGGAACAATATAAAAAAAATAAAAAAAATAAAAATGAGGTACCAATTGTTGAATTTAGAAAAGAATGCAGAGACTTTGCAAATAAATGGATCAAGGTTCACAAAGATCAGTTTAAAAGACTGGGAGTAATTGGGGATTGGGAAAACTATTATTCTACTATGAGTTTTGATGCGGAAGCTCAAATTGTAAGAGAGCTAGGAAAATTTCTTAAAGAAGGAAGTCTATATAAAGGTTACAAACCTGTTTTATGGTCAACTGTAGAGAAAACTGCGTTGTCAGATGCAGAGGTTGAATATATGGATCACACTTCTGATACAATTTATGTATCTTTTTTAATAAAGAAAACAGATTTAAAAGATTTAGAAGGTTGTCAGATAGTGATCTGGACAACAACTCCATGGACAATTCCAGCAAATAAAGCTTTGGCATATAATGAAAGCCTAAAATATTTAATTGTAGAATTAGAGGATGATAATGAATTTAAAAAAAGCAAAGTTGTTGTTGCAAAAGAGCTTTTAGAATCTTTTACAAAAGAATGTAATATTGAAAAATACAAGATATTAAAGGAATTAACTGGAAAGAATTTTAAAGGAGTTGTTTGCAAACATCCTTTTTTTGAAATTGGTTATGATTATGAAGTACCGATGCTAGAAGCAAGATTTGTTACCACAGAACAAGGAACTGGATTTGTCCATTGCGCGCCAAGTCATGGACCTGATGATTTTAATTTGTGTATAAATAATGGTATTAAAGCACTAGAAACTGTTGATGACGATGGCAAATATACAAAACATATAAAACAATTTGAGGGAACCCATATTTTTAAAGCAAATCCATTAGTAATTGAGAAGTTAAAAGAAACCAAAAGATTATTAGCTAATGGAAAACTGAAACATTCCTATCCACATTCATGGAGATCAAAAGCTCCATTAGTACATAGAGCAACTCAACAATGGTTTATATCCATGGAAAGTCATGGTTTGAGAAACTTGGCGTTAAAAGCACTTGATGAAACAAAATTCTATCCAAGCAAGGGCAAAGAAAGAATTAAATCTATGATAGAAACAAGACCTGATTGGTGCGTTTCGAGACAAAGAGTTTGGGGTGTTCCTCTCCCAATTTTCGTTTCAAAGAAAGATAATAAAGTTTTAATAGATGATGAAGTATTTGAGAATATTGCAAAAATTTATGAAAAAGAGGGTTCAGACTGTTGGTTTTCGGACAATTTTCAAAGATTTTTAGGAAGCAAATATAAAGCAGAAGATTATTTTCAATCTAAAGACATCGTAGAGGTTTGGTTTGATAGCGGGTCAACTCATTCTTTTGTATTAGAAAAAAGAGACGATCTTAAATGGCCAGCATCAATGTATTTAGAGGGCTCGGATCAACATAGAGGATGGTTTCATTCATCTTTATTAGAATCTTGTGGCACTAGAGGTAAAGCACCTTTTGAATCTATTTTATCCCACGGATTTGTAGTTGATGGTAAAGGTCTTAAAATGTCGAAATCCTTAGGAAATGTAATTGCACCTGAGGAAATCTTAAAAAAATATGGAGCAGATATTTTAAGAGTTTGGGTTGCAGCATCTAATTATGCTGAGGATTTAAGAATAGATTATTCAATTTTAGAGCAACATGCAGAAGCATATAGAAAAATAAGAAATACTTTTAGATATATTTTAGGAAATCTTAATGACAAATATTCTGAGGAAAATTTTGTTAATCTTGATGTCGGCAAACTTCCAGAATTAGAACAATATATGCTACATAAGATCTATATCTTAAATGAAAATTTTCATAAAAATTTTAATAATTATACATTTCATAATTTGTATAAAGAATTGTTAAATTTCTGTACAGTTGATCTATCAGCTTTCTATTTCGATATAAGAAAAGATACTCTTTATTGTGATAACTTAAATTCAGAAAAACGAAAAAGTTGTATCACAATATTAAATATACTTTTAGATTGTTTGCTCAAATGGTTTGCACCAATACTTTCATTTACAACTGAAGAAATTTATTCATTAGTATGTAAAAATGAAAAAGATAGTATTCATTTAAAAAAATTTGTTAAAATACCTGAAAATTGGCATAACAAAAATTTAAATGAAAAGTGGGATAAATTGAAAAGAATTAGAGATACAGCAAACATAAGTATTGAAAGTAAAAGGGCTGAGAAATTAATAGGATCAAGTTTAGAGTCAAATATTAAGATTACTCTTAGCGAAGATTTTTATAATATTGCAAAAGATTTTGATTTTGCTGAACTTTGTATTACTTCTGAAGCTGAAGTTTCAATTGATAAAGATCAAGGTGAAGAAATAAAAGTAGATACTTATAAAGCAGAAGGAAATAAATGTAATGTCTGTTGGAAAATAGTAAAGGGCAAATGCGAGAGACATGGATGATTTTTAAATTGATATAATGACAAAAAAAAAAATTATTTTAAGTTTACTAATAATTTTCTTAATTTTTTTTCTAGATAGAATATCTAAAATTTACATACTAAATATAGCCGAAAATCAAGGTATAGTAGAAATAATAATTAATCCATTTTTAAATATAATATTAGTGTGGAATTCTGGAATTGGATTTGGGTTATTTCAAATAGAACAAGCCTTTGCCTATAATTTAATTACAGTAATGATATTATTAATCAATTTATTAATAATTTATTTATTAGTTTATGCAAAAGATATACAAAAAATTTTCTTTGCAATGATTCTTGGCGGCTCATTGGGAAATTTCTTTGATAGGATTTATTATTCAGCAGTGCCTGATTTTATTGATTTAAATTATAATGGTTATCACTGGTTTGTTTTTAATGTTGCTGATATATTTATTACGATAGGAATATTTCTGTTAATTTTTAGCGAAATATTAAAAAAAAAAGATGAAAAATAAAGCTTTAATATTATTTATAATTTTGATTTTTGTAACTTCATGTTCTGGACTAAAACCTAGATCACAAAAGGCTGATGAGTTTTTGATTGAAAAAAAAAATCCTCTAGTTATGCCACCCAACATAAATGATTTACCAAAACCTAAAGATTCACTGGCAAAGAATGAGGAAAATGTTGAAGAAAATGACTTTAAAAATACTATCAATATAAATAAAATTAAAACTGAAAACTCAACCTCAGAAAAAGAAACTACGTTAACAGAATCTGTAATAAAAAAAATTGAACAGTAATGAAAGTTAATTTAAATCTCAAAAATTTTGAGTATAAAATAAACTTAAAAGAAAAAAAAAATTAAATAAATTTATAGAAAAGATAAAAAAAAATACTTTTCCTGAATTTTTTAAAAGCTTCAATAAAAACTATAAATATTCATATAATAATAAATTTCTTAATAAATACTTAAAATTTAAAGAAATAAACATTATCGGCATGGGAGGATCGTCCCTAGGAACAAAAGCAATATATAATTTTTTGAAAATCAAATTAAAAAAAAAATTTAATTTTTTTGAAAACTTTAATTTACAAAAAAAAAATAATACCAAGGCACTTAACTTGATAATATCAAAATCTGGAAATACTTTAGAGACAATTACAAATTTTAACACAATCTTTTATCGTAAAAGCAAAAATATTTTTATAACAGAAAAATCTAATAATTATTTACGTAAACTGGCCTTTAAACTAAAGGCAGATGTCATTGATCATAAAAATTTTATTGGGGGGAGATTTTCAGTTTTATCTGAAGTTGGAATGTTGCCAGCTCAATTAATGGGATTAAATGATAACAAATTTAAAAAATTTAATGACTTAATAACTAATAAAAAATTTTTAAACGATCTTATTAAAAATGTTTTAACCATTTATAAACTTACTAAATTAAAAAAAAATAATTCTGTGATTTTAAATTATGATCCTTATTCTGAAGATTTTTTTAAATGGTATCAGCAATTAGTTTCTGAGAGCTTAGGAAAAAATTCTAAAGGTATATTTCCAATTATATCTTCTATGCCAAAAGATAATCATAGTATACTTCAGTTATATCTAAGTGGTTTTAACTCGAACTTTTATACATTTTTTATAGTTAAACAAAATAAATCTTATAAGTTAGATTCATCCCTACTATTTGATAATTTTAGTTTTCTTAAAAATAAAAATACTTTCCAAGTTTTGAATTCGCAAAGAATTGCAACAGAAACAATATTTAGTAAAAAAAAAATACCATTTAGATCCTTCTATATCAAAAAAAGAGGCGAAGATACTTTAGGCGAACTTTTTTGTTTCTTCACATTAGAGGTAATTCTGTTATCACATTTATTAAAAGTAAATCCACTTGATCAACCAGAAGTCGAATTAATCAAAAATGAAACTTTTAATATTTTGAGAAATTAAAAAACCCAAAAATAATTTTTGAGGAACCATAAACTTCTTCTCTTACTATTCTGATTTCGTCTTGGAAATGGTCTAAGGTTTTTTTATCTCTATGTATAATGAGTAGGGTATTTCTTTTAATTATTGCACTATTTAATAAAACTTTAAGAAGTGAATTTAAATTTGTATCTTTAAATGGAGGATCTAAAAACACTAAATCAAATTTATAACCAATCTTTTTTAAATTTATTTCTTCATAAATATTCCCATAATTTATTTCAGCTTTATTCGTAAATTTTAAATTTTCTAAATTTTTATGAAGTAATTTAATTGCTGGAGGATAATTTTCGAAAAAAATTACTTTTTTAACTCCTCTAGAAATAGCCTCTAGACCAAATGATCCAACACCTGAAAACAGGTCTAAAACAAGACAATCTGCAAATTTTTGATTTAAAAGATCTGAATGTCTTAAAATATTAAAAATTGACTCCTTAACTAAATCTTTTAAAGGGCGAGTTTTTTTATCACTTGGTGATAAAATTCTTTTTCCTTTCGCAATCCCAGAAATTATTCTCATTGATTATCAATAACTTTATATGCAATATCTCTTCTGTAATAACCATTTTCCCAATTTAGTTTTTTAATTAAAGATAAAGCTTTTTGTCTTGCGAGTTTATAACTGTCATCTATTGATACAAAGTTTAATACTCTCCCGCCAGAGGAATAAAATTTATCATCAATTAATTTTGTACCAGCATGAAAAACATATTCTAATTCTGAGTTTTCAAACATTCCTAAATTTTTTATAAATATATTTTTTTCAAATTCGTCAGGATAACCTTTGGAAGATATAACTATACAAATACTCTTTTTTTTTCTCCAACTGAGATCTATGTCTTTTAGATTTCCATTAACACAATAATCAAACAAATCAATTAGGTCATTATTTAACAAAGGCAAAATTGTTTGACATTCAGGATCTCCCATTCTAACGTTATATTCAATTAAAAAAGGCTCTTCATCTTTTATCATTAATCCCGCATATAAAAATCCTTTATATACACCTCCTTTTTCTTTTAAATATTTTAAAGTTGGTAGAATTATTTTATTTAATATTTTTTCTTCAAGTTCCTTATTATTCAATCTCGATGGTGAATATGCACCCATACCACCTGTATTTTTTCCTTTATCTCCTTCAAATATTCTTTTGTGATCTTGAGCTGTATTAAATACCTTAAAAGAATTGTTATCATATAAAATAAAAAAACTCATTTCTTCACCCTCAAGAAAATTTTCTATTAGAATTTCATCGGCCTTTCCAAATTTTCCATTAAAAATTTCTTCCACTGCATTTTTAGCATCTTCAAAATTTTCACATATATAAACACCCTTACCTGCCGCTAATCCATCTGCTTTTACAACAAGAGGATAAATCTTTTTTTTTAAATATTCCAAAGATGAAAATTTATCTTTCATTATCTGAAAATCTGCTGTTGGTATATTTTCAGATTTACATATTTTTTTAGTAAAAATTTTTGACCCTTCTAATTTTGAACAAAATTTATCTGGCCCAAAAACTTTTATTCCATCTTTGTTTAAATAGTCTACTATTCCGTTTACCAGAGGTTCTTCGGGACCTACTATTGTTAAATCTATTTTTTCGGATATTAAAAACTCTTTTATTGAATTAAAATTTTTTAAATTTAAATTAATATTTTTTGCAATTTTGCTTGTTCCGCCATTCCCTGGAATACAAAATATTTCCTTCTTTTTTTTCGATTCATAAATTTTTTGACATATTGCATGCTCCCTACCTCCGCTACCAATAATTGCAATTTTCATGTATACTTATTTATATAATGAATGATAAAATAGCTATATTAAAATACTTAGATAACTCATTTGAAATAATTGAAAATGGTTCATATGTAATTTGTGCAGTTTCTGGAAAAAAAATTCCTTTAGAAAATTTAAATTATTGGAATGTAGATTTACAAGAGCCTTATTTTTCTTATAAAGAAGCTAATCAAAAAAGAGATAAAAATAATTAAAATCATTTCCACCTGTTATGAGTTAAGATCCATTGTGAAGGATCATTTAAAACCATTTTTTCTAATACTTTGTTTAATTCTTCGGTAATTATTTCTTGATCTGAGTATTGATCAAACTTAATTGGTCTTTCTACTGAGATTTTAAATTTGAATTTTTCATATCTTTGAATGTATACAGGTACTATTTCACAATTAAATTTTTTAACAATTTGAGCAGGTATAGTTGTTGTAAATGCCTTTTTACCAAAAAAACTGGATTTTATACCTTCGCTCACTCTTTGGTCTATCATTAATGCAATAGAATAATTTTTCTTTAAAGCATATAAAAGTTCTCTAGTTCCAGTTTTGCCTTTTTTTATTTGATTTTTACAGATATATTTTATTCTAATATTTTCCATTATTTTATTTAAGAAAATATTGTTTAGTGGTCTATAAATTGCAGCAAGGTTTATTCCCGAAGACTCAATAAACATCGCCATAAGCTCAAAGTTGTTAAAATGTCCAGATACGAATACAACAGGTTTTTTCTTTATCTTTATATCCTCAAGAACTTCTTGGCCATCAACTTTTACATAGTTCTTTAACGATCCTGACCTAAATTTTTTTAGGTAAATATAATCTGATAAAATTCTTCCATAATTGGAATACAAATTTTTTACTATTATATCTTTATTGATGAATTTTTTTTTTGTATTTTCCTCGATATACGAAATATTTTTTAAAATAATTTCGTCAGATCTTATTAATTTACCAAAAATTTTACCTATCCAAGAACCAAAATTTGAAGATTTTTGATATCCAAGTAATTTAAAAATAAAAAATAATAAAATAATTACAATAAATTGAAAAAAATATTTTATTATTTTCATAAATTATCAAGCAAAAATTTTTTTAATTTATTTTTTTCATTCAGATATAGGTCAATTTTTGCAAACTTTACATTAAAATTTTTAAACTTATTTACTTTTACGTAGTCTTTTTCAGTAGTAATAATTCTTAATTTTTTTTTTTTCGCAATTTTTTTTATATTATTAATATTGTTTGTTTTATAGTTAAAATGGTCAGGAAAAATCAAATTTTCTTGTACATTAATTTTATATTTTCTTAACAAACCAAGAAAATTTTCTGGAGTTCCTATTCCACAGAAAGCTAAATATTTACAATTTGATTTAAATTCATTTTTATTTTTTAAAATATATCTCCCATGAAAGATTTTAATCTTATTATTGTAGTGTTTTATTTTGTTAATTAAATAATTGTTTCTTTTTCCATTTATAAATACCGCATCATAATTATTTAATGCTGATAAATCCTCTCTTAATGGTCCTGCTGGAATTAGTTTTCCATTTCCAAATCCAGTAATGCTATTGAAACAAACAATTTTTATTTTGTAAGATATAGATTTATCTTGGAGACCATCATCAAAAATAACTATATTTCGTTTATGGTTTTCTAAATTTTTTACTCCCTCAACTCTCTTGTTAGATATTACTAAATTTGTTTTTTTTCTTAATAAAATTTGTTCATCAATTTGATCTTTATAGTTTTTTCTTAGCACATACACTTTGAATTTTTTTTTCAAAATTTCATTTAGTTTTATTACTAATTGTGTTTTACCAGTACCTCCTAGATATATATTACCTACGCAAATAGTTTTTACTTTTGGATAGTAGGTTCTTTTAATGTTTTTAATGAAAATGATTAATTTAGTAATTAGAGTTAATGGCCACAACAAAAATACGATTATATTGTTATCTTTCCAAAAATTTGGTTTTAATAAATTCACTTTATACTAACTTTACTATCACTGAATAAGTTAAATTTAAAACTCTATCCCCGTAATCTAAAATTTTTTTATTATAAAAATTATATAATTTTTTATTAACCTTATTTTCTATAATTTTAGTTCCTTGGTTGTAATTTTTAAATTTAGTTGAAACATTCATGCCATTAAGTTTTTTATAGATTTCTTTGAAATTATTAACATGTGGACCATGAATTATTTTACATCCTAATTTGGCTGCTTCTAAAGGGTTTTGTCCACCATGAGCGATTAGAGATCCTCCCATAAATACAATTTTTGAAATTTTATAAAACTTATTTAATTCACCGTATGTATCCACTATGTAAATATCTATATTTTTTTTCATATTCTGTTTTTTACTATGTAAATGCGTTTTTAAAGAATAACTTTCAGCTTCTCTCTTAATTTGATCACATCTTTCAATATGTCTTGGCACAATTATAGATAAAAGATTTTTTATTTTTTTCTTTTTTTGAAAATATAAGTGGTTTTGAAATATAAAATTTTCTTCATTAAAATGCGTACTAGCACCAGTAATTAAAATTTTTTTTTGTCTAAAAAAATTCAAAAATTTTTTGTCTAAACTATTGTTTTTGATACTTTTACTTGTAGAAAATTTCAAATTTCCAAGGTTTCTAATTTTTTTTACACCAAGAAATTTAAGATGCCTTTCGGTTTCGGCATTTTGGGTTAAGCACAAATCAAACTTTTTAAAAATTTCAGCTGAAAAGCTTTTTAAATTAATCCATCTTTTATATGATTTTGAAGTCATCCTTGCATTTAGTAAAATAAGTTTAATTTTCTTCTCATGAATTGTGTAAATTAAGTTAGGCCATATTTCAGATTCACATAAAAAAAACACAGATGGTTTCCAATAAGTTATAAATTTTTGCATAATTAATTTATTATCTATTGGAAAAAATTGGTGAACGGTTTTTTTTAATTTCAATTTTTCAAAAATTTTAGATGAACTTAATGTAGTTGTAGTTACTAAAATTTGTTTAATATTTAAATTTCCTTCAAATTTTTCTATGACTGGAATTATACTCATAAGTTCACCAACACTAGAACAGTGAAACCATATTAGTTTACCATTGTTTCTTTTCTTGGAGTTTATAGAGTATCTTTCATAAAATCTAAGTTTGCTCTCTTTGCCTTTTAATATTCTATAAATTATTATGATAGGAGAAATTAGTAAAAATAATTCACTTATAATTCTATAAATTATTTTCATCTTTTTTATGTAATTGGATTTCGTAGAAATTTTTGTAAATCTCAGAGGATTTTATCAATTCTTCATGATTTCCTTCAGCTGCAACCTCTCCTTTTTCAATAACATAAATTTTATTTGAATTAATTACAGTTGATAATCTATGAGCAATTACTAATGTAGTTTTACCCTTTGTTAAATAAGCTATTGCATTTTGAATTTTTTCTTCTGTCTCAGAATCTAAAGACGAAGTTGCTTCATCCATTAAAATAATGCTACTATCTTTAAGTATTGCTCTAGCAATAGAAATTCTTTGCTTTTCTCCTCCGGAAAGTCTTACGCCATTTTCACCTACCATTGTATCGTACCCATCTGGCATATTGTTTATAAAATCATCACAGTGAGATAATTTTGCTGCATTAATAACTTCTTCATTTGAAGCTTCTAAATTAGAATATTTAATATTATTTTTAATTGTATCATCAAATAAAGTTGTATCCTGACTTACCAAAGATATGTTTTTTCGCAAAGAATTTACCGAAAAATTATTAATTGACTGCTCATCAATAAGTATTTCACCTTCTGATAGTTCGTAAAATCTTGGAATAAGGTTCATTATTGTTGATTTGCCGGCACCGCTGTGTCCAACCAATGCCGTCATCTCTCCGCTATTTATATTTATGTTGATTTTATTTAAAATAATATCTTTACGACTTTTATATTTAAAACTTACATTTTTAAAATTTATATCCCCTTTTTTTAAATCTATATTTTTCCCTTCATTTTTATCAATTATTTTAGAATCTATAATAGGCAATACCCTCTTGGCAGCAGACAACCCAGAGTGAATTCCCATATTTATCGTAGCTAATGATCTAACTGGCTGATAAGCTAACATCATTGCAGCAAGAAAGGAGAAAAAATTATTTATCTCTAAATCATTATTAATTATCAAACTTCCCGCATAAAAAATTAATCCTCCAATCATTATACCTGTGAGCGTTTCCATAATGGGTGTGGATCGCATCATTACAACATCTGTCTTCACAGATTTTTCTTTAATTTTATTAATTACTTTATCTAATCTGTTACTTTCATAATCTTCTCTTTGAAAAATTTTTATAATTTTATGATTTTTTATTATATCTAAAAAAAACGAATTAACTTCTCCTGCAACTTCTTGTGCTTGTGTCGTAATTTTACCAACTCTTTTTCCTAAAGATTTCACTGCAACAGAGGCAAGTGGTATCATTATTAATGCAAATAGGGCTAATTTCCAATTTTGATAAAACATAACACATATAAGCCCAACCAACGTCATAGACTCCTTTGTGGCAAGTAAAATAGTACTTGAAACTAAATTTTTCATAATACTTGCATCATAAAGTGCGTGTGAAATTATTTTACCAGAATGTTTTGAGTCTACTGTTTCAATATTAGAAGATAAAGTTGATTGCATAATTTGAAGTTGAAGTTTCTTCATAATTTCTCCCGCCACCCTAATAAGAATAGTTTTCGCAAGAAAGAGAGACAGGCCTTTTATTGAAAAAAAGAATACTATTGTAAAAGGTATCAAAAGCATCAATTGTTTATTTTTTTCAATAAAAATTTTTTCTATTGCTGGATCTAATAAATAAGCAATTGCCGAAGTGCTTCCAGCAACTAAAACTGAAAAGAAAACTGATAAAAAAATTTTCCCAATATACTGTTTAGTATATTCTCTGAATAATCTTTTTAATATTTCTAAATCAGACATATAATTTATATTTTACCTAAAAAAATATTTATTAATATTAATAATCCAAACATATTATTACTTTTAAATATTTTAAGACATTGATTTTTATTTTTTGGGTTAAATTTATAAATCTGCAAGTAAAACAAATGAAAAATTATTATGGTTGAGAAAAAATAAAATAAGTAATTATAATCTAATAGTACTCCTAAAAATAAAAAACATATAATATACATAATATAGCAAACTGTTAGCAATAATTTAGGATTATTTTTAAATTTAATCGATGTCGACTTTACTCCTATAATTTCATCATCTTCAATATCTTGAAAACCATATATAGTGTCGTAACCCAATGTCCAAAATATGGCGCCAAAATAAAATAGTATAGGTGAAATA
>MDSW01128409.1_pt1 | contig 11557 bp, 11 predicted proteins | sample 811171 | NCBI WGS metagenome assembly MDSW01 (sample SAMN05326641, study PRJNA326480) | marine metagenome | isolation source: seawater | place: Atlantic Ocean: North West | collected 2012
ATCATTAAAAGGAAAAAAAAACCTACATGCATTCAATTATGATGTAAGCGCCGATCCAAGTTCAATGGCATTCATTGTAGCGCTAACTTTATTAGTTTCAGGATCTAAAACAATAATTCATAATGTTCTCTGTAATCCAACTAGAATTGCTTTTCTTAAAATATTAAAACAAAAAATGAAAGCAAATATCAAAATAAAAAATGTAAAGAAAATTCATGGCGAACTTATTGGTTCTATTATTATTAAAAGTAGTAATTTAAAATCATTAAATTGTCCTAAAGAAATTATTCCTTCAATAATAGACGAACTACCAATCTTATTTGTAATAGCTAGTTTAACAAAGGGAGTTTCAAAATTTAAATCAATTAACGAAGCAACAAAAAAAGAAAGCAACAGAATAGAAGAAATGAAAAAACTATTAACCAAAGCTGGGATTAAATGCAAATCTACAAGTGATACTATGACAATCTATGGTGTGAGCAATATAAATTATAATAAAAAAACAATCGTTACAAAAACTAAAGGAGACCATAGAATTTGTATGTCAGCAGCAATTTTAGCTTTGGCTACTGGTATTAAAATGAAAATAAAAAATTTTGAAACCGTCAACACTTCATTTCCAAATTTTATTGGATTAATTAAAAATCTTGGGGGAAAAATTGAAATTAAAAAAAACTAAAACAAAATATATGAGATTAGCTTTTGACGGTTATAGCGCTTCTGGTAAAAGTTTAGCTGCAAAATTAATTTCAAAAAAATATAAACTTCATCTTTTAAATTCTGGACTATTGTATCGTTACGCTGCATTTTTAATTATTAAAAATAAACCAAAAAATAAAATATCTTTTTTAAAAAAAAAATTTAAAAATTTAAGTTATAAAATTGTAACTCGTATGAATCTCCATAATGAAGAGATTAGTAGTTATGCATCTATTATTGCTAAACAAAAAAAAGTTAGGGATATTTTAAAAGAATTTCAAAAAAAATTCGCCAAAAAGTATAAAAAAATAGCTATAGAAGGTAGGGATATAGCTTCAAAAATATTAAATAAAAATCCTCGTTACGATTTAGCATTTTTTTTTAAATGTAACCTTAACACAGCAGCATTTAGAAGGTGGAAGGATTTGAAAATATCTAATAAGCAAATTTCTTTAAATGAAGTGAAAAACTCCCTAAAAAAACGCAATCAGCTTGATATAAATAGACGCTTTTCTCCTTTAATTCGAACTAAAGATTCGATAATAATACGCACCGACATTTTATCAAAAAAAGAAATGGTTAATAAAATGTCTAAAGAAATAGATAAAAAATTGTAATTTAAATTATGGAAGAAATTGTTAAGAAAAACCAAGGTTCAAGTAAATCTCATGAGGAGTTTGAAAAACTTCTTGCGCAAGATATGGGATCAAGAAAATTCAAAGAAGGTGAAATAACAACTGGTATTGTAAGTAAAGTAGGAAAAAAATTTATATTTTTAGATTTAGGATTAAAAAGCGAGGGTGCAATCAGTATTGATGAATTTAAGTTTTCAAAAGAAATCGAAAATATAAAGATTGGTAGCAAAGTTGATGTACTAATTGAGAAGATCGAAAATAAATTTGGAGATGTTGTTGTTTCCAGAGAAAAAGCAAGAAAAGCTAGTTCTTGGAAAAAAATGGAAAAGGCTTTTGAAAACAAAGAACAAATTAAAGGTGTTATAATTTCACGTTGTAAAGGAGGATTTATTGTAGATGTAGAATCTTGCCTGTGCTTTTTACCAGGATCACAGGTTGATTTAAAACCGTTAAAAAGTTTTGATCATTTAATGAAAGTGCCTCAAACGTTTGAATGCGTAAAACTAGATAAAAAAAGAGGAAATATAGTTCTTTCAAGAAGAGCGATTATTGAAAAAGCTAGAGATCATGATCGTGATAAAATTATATCAAAAATGAAAGAAGGTGAAATTGTACAGGGGATCGTAAAAAATCTTACAGAGTGGGGAGCTTTTATTGATTTAAATGGAGTAGATGCTCTTTTACATATTACCGACATTTCATGGTCAAGAATTAGCAGACCATCGGAACTTCTTTCAATTGGACAGTCGATAAAAGTAAAAATAACTAAAATTGAGCAGGACAATAAAAAAATAAGTGTTGGAGTTAAGCAGCTTACTGAGGATCCTTATACAAAGTCTATAGATAAGTACGAAATAGGAAAAACTTACGATGCTGTAATAACAAAAGTTCAAGACTATGGATGTTTTGCTAGACTTGAAGATGGCTTAGAAGGTTTAATACATCAATCTGAACTATCTTGGACAAAAAAAAATATACATCCAGGAAAAATTCTATCAACATCTCAAAAAATTAAAGTGCAAATTTTAGAAAAAGATACTGAAAAAAGAAGACTTTCATTAAGTTATAAAAATACTCAAACAAATCCTTGGGACAAATTCACAAATGATTATAAAGTAGGAGATGCTGGCGAAGGAATAATAAAAAATATAACTGACTACGGATTATTTGTAACAATTAAAGAATCTGAATTTGATGGAATGATTCATTACAAAGATTTAAGTTGGTCAGAAAAAGATACCGAATTAGAAAAATATAAAAAAAATCAGTCTATTAAATTTAAGATTTTAGAAATTAATAGAGAAAAAGAAAAAATAAGGTTAGGAATAAAACAGTTAAAAGATGACCCTTATCAATTCTTTATGCAAAAAAATATGTCAGACGTGGTCACTGCTATTGTTGATTCAACTAGTAAAAATGGAATTTATGTACATGTAGGAAATAAAGATTTTCCTATTTTAATTAAAAAAAATCACTTGGCTAAAGAATCTGAAAATCAACGCCCATTAAGGTTTGCAAAAGGCAATAAAGTTGATGCCATGATTGTTGATTTAGATAAAGAAAAAAGAAAAGTAGTCCTATCTATAAAAGCATTAGAAGAAAAAGAAGCAAAAGAAGCAGTCAAAAAATATGGATCAACAGACTCTGGTGGTGTTTTGGGAGATATTCTAGGAAAAGCCCTAAAACTTAAAAATAAAAAAGAAACAAAAACCAAAAAATAGTTATATAATAACTCATGGTTAAATCTGAGTTAGTGCAAAAACTTTGTAACATACACCCTGGTATTCTTCGTAAAGATATAGAAAAAATAGTTGAAATTATAGTTTCTGAAATGATTGAAGCATTATGTCGAAATGAGTCAGTTGAAATAAGAGGTTGGGGTCGTATTAAAACAACTATTAGAAAAGCTAGACTAGGAAGGAATCCAAAAAACTCTAATACTATCCAAATACCAGAAAAAAAAGCTATAAAGTGGAAAATGAGTAAAATTTTATATAACAGATTAAACAAAAATTTTACTGAAAACAAAATATCTGCTAACAATTAACTTGTGATCAACAAGAAGATTATACTAGCTCTAGATACAACAAATCTCAAAGAAGCTGTTGATATTGCAAAAAAAATTCAAGACAAAATCTATACCGTTAAGCTCGGCTTGGAATTTTGGAATGCTAATGGAAAAGAAGGTATTAAGAAATTCAATGATATAGGCATAACTAATTTAATGCTAGATTTAAAACTCAAAGATATTGGGGAAACTGTTTATAAGGCAATTAAAGCTCTCGATGATGTTAGGTTTGGCTTTTTAACAGTGCACGGTCAAGGTGGAAAAGAAATGATAGAAAAAGCAAAAAAAGCTGCTAGCGAAATTAAATCTAAACCAAAAATCATGATGGTAACAATATTAACCGCCTTGGATGATAATGATTTAAAGGATATGGGAAATAACAACACAGTAATTGAACAAGTTGAAAAATTAACAAAATTGGCAAGAGATATGGATGTGGGTGTAATTTGTTCAGGACAAGAAGCGAAAATAGTTAGAAAAATTATAGGTCCCGATCTTCCAATTTTTACACCCGGTGTTCGTATGAAAGATGATAGTAAAAATGATCAAAAACGTGTTTGTACGCCATCAGAAAGCATGAATAATGGGGCAAATAAAATTATTATGGGAAGAAGTTTAATTAAAGGAAACATTGAGGAAAATATAAATAAAGTATCTAATTCTATAAAAGAATAATTTGATGATAAAAATAAAAAAAGGAATACCTCTAATCGACCAACACGATAAAAATGGTTTCTGGGGAAGATTTGGTGGGAATTTTATACCCGAAACTTTAAAAAAACCTGTAGAAGATTTGACTATATTATTTGAAAAATTAAGAAAAGATAAAAAATTTATTAGAGAAAGAGATCATTATTTTAAAAATTGGGTTGGCGCTCCTACTCCTTTTGTTAAACTTGAAAATTTAACCAGACATTTAGACGGTGCAGAAATATGGGCAAAAGTTGTATCAGAAGCTAATGGTGGTGCACATAAAATTTATAATGCTACAGTTCATAGCCTCATAGCCAAAAGAGCAGGAAAAAAATATATAGTTGGAGATACTGGAGCTGGATATGCTGGAAAAATGTTAAGTATGGCGGCTAAGAAATTTGGTTTAAAATGTAAAATATTTATGGGCGCAAAAGATATTAAAAGGCAAAAACCTAATTGTGATGCAATGAAAAAAAATGGAGCTGAAATTGTTCCTGTTTATACTGGCAGTCAAACTTTAGTGGATGCTGTTAGTGAATGTATGAGGTATTGGGTTTCAAATTGTGACACTACTCATATGTGCGTAGGGTCCACAGTAGGGCCAAATATTTTCGTAAAAATTTGTGGATGGAGCACATCCCAAATTTCAAGAGAACTTTTAGTCCAAATAAAAGATGAATTTGGAAAAATTCCAAAAAAAATAAAACTTTTAAATTGCTGCGGAGGAGGATCTTCTTCTTTTGGATTTTGGAATGAATTTATGCATTATAATAAAAAACAAATTGAATTTGTTGGGATTGAAGCCGGTGGACCAAAAAATAGTAAAAGACATGCCGCACCTTTAACTTACGGATCAAAAATTGGAATTTTGCATGGTGCGGCTCAATATGTAAATCAAAATACAGAAGGTCAAATAGAAGAAACTGAATCGATTAGCGCAGGATTAGATTATCCAGGAGTTTCTCCGCTTCATTGTTTTTTAAAAGACACAAAGAGAGCAAGATATACTGCTGCCACAGACGAAGAAGCTTTAGATGCATATCAATTAGTTACTAAATATGAAGATTTAAATCCAAGTTTAGAACCTAGTCATGCGTTTGCGGAAGCAATAAAAATAGCTCCAAAATTAAGCAAAGATACAATTATAATTGTAAATTCTTGTGGGGATGCGCAGAAAGACAGGGATATTTTAAAACAAAGATTGGGAAAATAAAAAATGACTTTATCACCAATAAGTTTAACGTTTGAAAAATCTAAGAAAGAAAAGAGACCCGCTTTACTTACTTATACTGTAGCCGGAGACAATACTAAGAAAAAATCATTGGAAATATTAAATGCAATTTCAAATTATGCTGATATCTGTGAAATAGGTTTTCCTCATAATACACCTATAGCAGATGGTGGACAAATTCAGACAGCTTCCTACCGTGCAATTAAAAATGGTATTAAAATGAAAGATATCTTTAAAATTGTTAAAGAGTTTAAAAAAAATAAAAATACAAAACCTGTAATTTTGATGGGCTATTTCAACATGATTTATCAATATGGGGAGAATAACTTTTTAAAAAAATGTAAAGAGGTTAATGTAAACGGTTTGATTGTAGTTGATTTGCCTTGGCCAGATAATAAAGTTTTTGCAGAAAAATGTAAAAAAAATTCTATTAGCTTCATACAACTTTTATCCCCCACTACATCAATATCAAGGATGAAAAAAATTATTAATAGCTCGCATGAAATGATCTATTATATCAGCATGTTATCTACAACAGGAGGTAAACTTAAAATATCTCCAAGAAAAATTTTAAAAAATTATAATAAAATTAAAAAAATTATAAAAAATAGAAATAAGAATCTTGTAATTGGTTTTGGTATAACAAGTAAAAATATTTCTTCCTTCAAATCAGCAGATGGATGCGTTGTTGGATCAGAAATATGTAAAAAAATTTCGGAATCTATCAAAAATAGAAAAAACACTGTTCCTATGGTTAGGAATATGGTAAAAAATCTAAGAAATAAAATGTTATGAATTGGATAACAAAAAAAATATCGGAATTTAAATCAAAAGCAAAAAAAATATTTAAAAGACAAGAAAAAATCGACCCCAGCAGTTCTCTTTGGGAAACTTGTCCCAGCTGTTCTAATATAAATTATAAGGACACATTAGTTAAACAAGACTGGACATGTAATAATTGTTCGCATTATTTTGATAAACCGCCATTGGCTACTGTTAAAACTTGGTTTGAAAATAATGGAGTTTTTATTGAACCTCCAAAAGGATTTGATGAAGATCCTTTAAATTTTAAAACAGAATTAGGAAGTTATAAAGACAAACTAGCTAAAGCTAGAAAGAAAGAAAAACAATGGTGTTCTATTTTAGGATATAAAGGAGTTGTTGAAAATTTAAAGATTCACCTGGTAGTAAGTAATTTTAAATTTTTGGGTGGATCATGGAGTCATTTGGAATCAATTTATTTTCAAAAAATAGTCTCTGATGCAATTGAAAATAAATCCGATGTTTTTGTATTAGTTTTAAAAACAGGTGGTGTATCGATGTTTACTGGTGCTTTAGGATTAAACTCAGTTATGGGAGCTGGCACAATCGGCGTTCAGCAACTAAAAAAAAATAACATACTAACCGTAGGTGTTGCTCAATCTAAAACTACTGGGGGAGTTCTTGCGTCAGTTTTATATAATTCTGAAATAATTATTTTAGAAAAAGGTGCTCATGATGTTACTTTTGCCGGAAAAAGAATATCAAAAAATTACCTTGCATCAGGAGAAGTAATGGACCAGAATTTTGGAACTGCAAAAGAAAAAATGACAAAAGGTATGTGTGACCTAGTGTTAGAACGCTCTCAATTAAAACCTACAATTTGCACACTTGCCAAAATTATTAAAAAGAAGGAAAATCTTGCTGTTACAAATGAAATACAAGATGACAGCTCGTACAATACAAGCAGAGAAATTTTACAAAAAACTGCAGAAAAAATTTAGTCGCAGAATAAATTTAGATAGATCTAGAATTTTTTTTGCTCTAAAAAAGTTCAATATTGATCCCAATCATGATCTGCCTGGAAAAGTTTTGCAAGTAATAGGTTCGGATGGAAAAAACACTGTTGTTCAAAGCTTAAAATCAATTCTTATTGGAAATAAAAAAAATATCACTACATTTACCTCCCCGGCAATCATTTCTCCTCTTGATAGAATATTTATCAAAAAAAAATTTATTACCTTAAAAAAATTTAAAGCTGTTAGTAAAAAAATAATCAGATCAAAAGTCAAATTAACACTATTTGAAATTTTGACATTAATTTATATTAAAAGTTTAAAAAATGTAAAAAATATTGATTATTATATAAATGAAGCTGGTTGTGGATGGGATAAAGATTCAACTAATTTGTTTGACTATCCTAAAGCTCAAATAATAACTAATTTAAATCTTCAACATAAAGACTTATTGGGTGCAAAAAATATACGAGATATTTGCAGGATAAAATGCGGTTCACTGAGCAACCAAACCAACATATATATAGGAAAACAGAATCCAAAAACACTTAAAATAATAAAAAATTTTTTAAATAAAAATTATAGTAATAAATATTATTATGGTAAAGATTTTAGAATAAAAAAGTTTAAAAACTATTTCTTATACTCTGATAATAAAGGAAATTTAAAATTAAAAGCCAAACAAATTCATAGCGATGGCTTGTGGGAAAATGTAGCTTTGGCAATAAAAGTTGCTAGAGATTTAAATATTAGTAATAAAATTATTCTAAAGTCATTGCCAAAAATAGAAATACTTGGACGTCTTCAATTTTTAAAAAAGGGAAAGCTTAGAAAATTGTTATTTTCAAAAGAAGATCTGCTATTAGATGGATGTCATTCTGAAAAAGCAATAATAAACCACATAAAGTTTATAAAAAATATTAACAAACCTAAATATGCCATCTGGTCATTGATGAAAAATCGTGAGCCAGAAAAATATGTTAAATATTTAAAAAATTTTAAAAAAATAATAGCGATTAATGTTCCCGACGAACCCAATTCATGTTCCCCTAGATTATTAAAAAAAATAGCGAATCAAAATAATATTAATTGCGAAGTTGCAAAAGATATATCTTCCGCGATTAAAATAATTTCTTCTGATGAAGATAAATGCGTATCTATTATTGGAAGTCTTTATACTGCGGGAAAAGCTTTAAATTTAAATTAAATATTTTCTTTTATCCAAGAAACAATATTAGATTTAGTAGTTGCTCCAACTTTGGTTGCTTTAAGTTCTCCATCTTTAAATAGTAACATAGTGGGTATACCTCTCACGCCGTACTTGGTTGGTTGGTTTGGATGTTCGTCGATGTTATGTTTGGCGATTACTACTTCTTTGCTCATTTCATTTGATATTTCTTCTAGAATAGGACCAATTTGTTTACAGGGTCCGCACCACTCTGCCCAAAAGTCAACGACGCATGGTGATTTTGATTTTACAACTTCTACTTCAAAATTCTCATCAGTAACAGTTTTTGTAGCCATATGATAAGTTCAATTTAGTATTTTTTTTTTTAAAGTCAACTAGGTTTTTTTTGTCTTTCACGATCAATATGATCTGTCATTACATCCACTAAATAATCTGAGTAAGCAAAAATTTCTTTTACTTCGAAAGTTTTAGTTTCATGTTTTGATGGATTTGCTTTATTTTCAACAATAATTTTTCCTTTTTTAGCATCGCTATCTTCTAAATAAATTAAAATTAACCAATCTTCGTCTGGTGAATCGTCATATCGAATAAAACACTCGGATGTTTCGTAAAGTCTATTTATGCATCTTAATATGCTTTTATGTTTTGGTATAAATTTTTTATTTAATTGAAAAATTAATGCATTCGCAGATCTGTAAAACGATTCTAAAACAAGCTCTATCTTTTCTCTATGTTCCGTGAATTCTTTTTCTTTTTGGAGTAAAATTTCTTTTGTATCTGTATCTGATATTTCTACTCCAAGAGATTCTACTCTTTCCCTAATTTTTTGTTCACGAATTAAACGATACTTTTCTTTAATTTTTTCAATTCTTTCTTCTACTCCCGCTCGGTAATCTTCTTTTTGTTCTCTAAGAGCTAATTTTTCTAAATTTTTTATTTCTAAAAGTTCACGCTTTCTAAAACTTTCTATTTTTTTTGAAAGTTTAATTTCTTCAAGAAAACGACGCCTTTTTTCTGCTTGTTCTTTTCTTATAATAGCCTGTTCTTGTCTGATAAATTTTTTCAGATCTTGAGAACGTTCTTTAGCTAATCGTATTTCATCTTGTAGTGCTTGTTTTTTTAATTGGTATCTTAATTTTCTTTGTTCTTTTATAAAATCTTCTTTTTGTTTTTTCTCTAAAGCGATTCTTTTTAACCTTTCGATTCTTTTTTTTTCTCTAAAATCGTCATAAGCTTTAAAAAATGGTTGCATGAAAAAACCAATGATTTTTTGAAAACTTATTTTTTTTAACAAGTCTTTTTTTGGCTTAAATTTTGGAATTTTTATTTTAGTAAAAGAAGATATTGATTTTTTAATTTTAATTTTTCTTTTATTTTTTTTTCTTTTAATTTTTTTTATTTTTTTACTTTTTCTTATTTTACCTTTCTTTAAAGGTTTTTTTTTAAGTCTTTTTTTAAGCTTTTTTTTAAGCCTTTTTTTTCTTTTTTTTTTCATTAGAAATGATTCTTTGAATTAATATATAACAAATATTTATTGATATATATAATTTCTGCGATTGCTTGGAATAGAGCTAAAATTTTTTACAAGTTGTAATTGATATACAACTAAATCCCTAAATTTAAATGCAGCCGAACAACTTGAAAGGTAGAACTCCCACATTCTGACGAACTCTTTATTATACATATATTTTGCCTTTTCCTTATTTTGCAGAAACCTCTCCAGCCACGCTTTTAATGTTTTGTCGTAATGATGAATTAATGTTTCGCAATCAGATATAATTAATCCTGTTTTTTCAATAGGGCCAACCATATCTGACAAACTAGGAACAATACCTCCAGGAAATATTCTTTTTTGAATCCACGTTTGTGGTGGGCCGGGTGGATCTACACTACCAATTGTATGCAATAAAATAACACCATCATCATTAAGAATATTTTTAATTTTCTTGAAAAAAGTTTTGTAAAATTTTTTTCCAAAATGTTCAAAAGCACCTACACTAACAATTCTATCAAATTTATCTTTGATCTCACGATAATCACAAAGTTCAAAATTTACCTGATTATCCATTTTTAATTCTTTAGCTTTATTTTTGCAGTATTCTATTTGATTTTCACTTAAAGATATTCCTGTAACCTCGCATTGACTTTGTCTAGCAATTTCAAATGCCATTCCTCCCCATCCGCATCCTATATCCAAAACTTTTTGTCCTGGTTTTAAATTAAGCTTTTTAATTATATGATTAATTTTATTTTGCTGCGCTTCTTCTAAACTTTCATCTTCTTTAAGATAATAGGCACATGAATATTGTCTATGCTTTTTATCTAAAAATAAATCGTAAAGGTCTTCACCAATATCATAATGGTGTTTTACATTTAACTTAGACCTTCCGGGAAAATTGTAATTTGTAATATATCTCCATCCATGTAAAAATTTTTTTATAAAATATCCAAATGCATTAATTTCACTTCTTCCTAAATTTTCAAAAGTAATATTTAAAAAATTTATTAAAGAAGAATTTTCAATTTGAATATCGCCACGCATATAAGCTTCTGGAAAATTTAAGTCTGGATTTAATACTAATTTCCAATTTAAATTTTTATTTAATAATTTAAGTGTTATTGGTTTACTCAAATCTGGCTTGCCACAAATATATTTTTGTCCTTCTGCATCAATCAAAACAATTCCATTTTTTTTATAAATCTTAGATAATATTCTTGCTAACATCATAATTTACGCTGCTTTCTTTTCAGGATAAAAATCTAAAGCTTCTAACTCCCTTATCATTTTTATTTCTATTTCTTTAGGCAATAAACTTAAAGGAGGTAAAACAAATTTATATTTTTCATCTTCTCTTGATATAAAACTATGTACAGCAGATATTAAATTATACTTATCAAAAATTTTACGAATTTCACAAAGTCGATCATTAAAAGTTTGTTTTTTTTTATTATGAAAATCATCGTAAACCTTGCGAGCTAAAGGTGCTGTTACATTACAAATGGCAGAAATAATACCCGAACAACCCAATTCTAAACCCTTCAATAACTTAGTTTCTGATCCAGGAAAAATCATGAAATCTGGAATTTTAAGTTCTTCATACAAATTGTATGAACTATCTTTGACCGCTAAAATTTGTTTTGGAAAATCTTTAACTAGTTTTTCAATTATATTAATACTAAATTTATAGCCACTTAATTTTTCAAAATTATACAAAATAATTTTACTCTCAGGAATTTGTTGTACTATATTTGCATAAAAAATATATA
>MDSW01178373.1_pt1 | contig 11557 bp, 11 predicted proteins | sample 811171 | NCBI WGS metagenome assembly MDSW01 (sample SAMN05326641, study PRJNA326480) | marine metagenome | isolation source: seawater | place: Atlantic Ocean: North West | collected 2012
AAATCTGGATTTCAAACTTTTAAACATTGTTATGATGCTGGAGTAAATTTTAAAAATACTGGAGATACATTAATAATAGCTCCTCAATTCATATGTGAAAAAAAACATATAGATGAAATTATAAATAAATTAAGAACTGGTATTTCTAATTATTCAAAAACAAAATGATAATTGGAGTTCCAAAAGAAATTAAACTTCAAGAACATAGAATTGGCCTTACCCCTAATAGTGTAAAAACTCTAACTACAAAGGGACATAAAGTTTTGGTTCAAAAAAAAGCTGGTTTTGAAGCGGGCTTTTATGATGATGATTATATAAATTCTGGAGCCACTATTATCAATGATCCTAAAAAAATTTTCAATGACTCAGAAATAATCGTCAAAGTAAAAGAACCACAGCTTTGTGAAGTAAAAATGATTAAAGAAGATCAAATAATTTTTACATATCTTCATTTAGCTGCAACAAAAGAACTAACTAATGGCCTTATAAAATCAAAATCAATTTGTATAGCCTATGAGACTGTCACAGATGAAAAAGGAAGACTACCTTTATTAGCGCCAATGAGCGCTGTAGCAGGTAGAATGTCTATACAAGCAGGAGCTCATTCTCTTGAAAAAAATCAAAAGGGCAGAGGATTACTTATAGGGGGAGCACCTGGAGTTGATCCTGCTAATATAGTAATTCTTGGAGGTGGAGTAGTAGGGGAAAATGCAGCAATAATAGCAACAGGAATGAAAGGAAAAGTTCATATAGTAGATAAGTCAGAAAAAAGATTAAATGAACTTAAAAAAAAATTTGGAAATCAAATTATTACAGTTAATAATCAAAAATCAGATGTAAAGGAGTTGATATCCAACTGCGACCTATTAATAGGTGGAGTTTTAGTACCAGGTGCTGAAGCTCCTAAATTAGTCACAAAAGAAATGATAAAATCAATGAAAAGAGGATCTGTTGTAGTTGATGTTGCAATCGACCAAGGAGGGTGCATTGAAACAAGCAAACCCACTACTCATGCAAATCCAACATATATAGTTGATGATGTTGTACATTATTGTGTTGCTAATATGCCCGGAGGGGTCCCAAGAACTTCAACTTTAGCACTAAATAATGCAATATTGCCAATGCTAAATGAGTTAGCAGATAAAGGATATAAAAAAACTTTATCTCAAAATAAAAATTATTTATCTGGTCTGAATGTTTTTAAGGGTAAAGTAACTTTTAGAGGCGTGGCAGATGCTTTTAAACTTGATTACTATCCTCCTGAAGAAGTAATTTCTTGATAAAACCCGAAGCGGACGTTTAAATTAATATTCTACACCTATTTCACATCCATTCGGCATATATCAGCCCATAATGAACTAAAAAATTGTTACAATAAATGGTTTCTTGTGATTTAATATTAAAAGTATGAGTGCAGAATTAAAAGAAAAAGATCAGAACTATTACGAGAATAATACAAGTCGCTCTAATTTAATTAACAAAAAAGTGAACTTGAATGAACTCATGGCGAGAATGAATGAGACAAAAAAACAAGAAAAAAAAAACAACATAATTCTCTCTGCCGCAGCTATTTCGGCCGTCACTGTTTTTGGTATTATCCTAACACTTTAAAAAACGTTTAAATCTAACAAATTTACAAGATTTATTTAAACTAATTTCGATTTGCTACCTGTATCAGCATTGATATAAAGCATTTATGAAAATTAAAAGCTGTAGAATTTGCAAATCTTCAAAATTAAAGAAATTATTTTCTCTTGGTAATATGTGTTTTACGGGAAAATTTCCAAATGAAAGACAAATTATTCAAAAAAAACCTATTTTGCTTTTATTGTGTGATAACTGTGGTTTAGTTCAGCTTGGGCACAATTTCGATTTGAAGTATTTATATGGACCTGATTATGGCTACAGGACAGGTATAAATAAAACCATGCTTAGTCATGTAAAAGGTGTTGTTAAATATTTATCAAAAAAAGTTAAATTGAAAAAAAATGATTTAGTTTTAGATATAGCTAGTAACGACGGCTCGTTGTTAAAAAATTATGATAAAAAAGTTATTACTTTTGGGATTGATCCGATAATAAGTAAATATATTAATGAATATGATAAAATTAATTACAAAGTTTCAGATTTTTTTTCATCGGAAAGAGTGAAAAAAATTGTAAAAAAGAAATTTAAAATCATTACAGCGCTATCTGTTTTTTATGACTCGATAAATCCCAATAAGTTTTTAAGAGATGTAAAAAATATTTTATCAAAAAATGGAGTTTTTTTACTAGAATTTGCTGACCTAGCTTCAATCATAAAAAACAAAATGTTTGATACAATATGTCATGAACATTTAGAATATTACAGTACTAAGGTAATTTTAGATTTGTGTAAAAAAAATGGTCTCGTAGTTTTTGATATTAAGAAAAACAATATAAATGGCTCAAGTAAACAATACTATGTCTGTCGCGAAAACTCTGATTACGAGATTAATAATAAGGTAATTAGAAGTGAACTCAATGTTGAAAAAAAATTAAAACTTACCGAGGTTAAAACTTTTAAAAAATTTATTAAAGAGATTAATTCATCAAGAGATGATCTTGTAAGACTTCTAAAGAAAATTAATAAATCAGGAAAAAAAGTTCATTGTTATGGAGCATCTACTAAAGGAAATGTGTTATTACAATACTTCAACATAGATAATAAAGTTATTAATTACGCTGCAGAAAGAAATAAGAATAAATACAATCTTTATACCCCTGGATCAAATATCAAAATAATTTCTGAAATTTTGTCACGGTTTCATAAACCAGATTATTATCTTGTTTTACCTTGGCATTTTAAAAATGAAATATTGGAAAGGGAAAGATTAATTAGAAAAAAGGGGACTAAGTTCATTTTTCCATTACCTAAATTAAAAATTGTTTAGTTATTAACTAACTTATTGACTAAATCCTTAAAATGACTTTGAAAGTAAAAATCATAACCATGATTTCCATTGGGATAAACTAAAGGAAAATTTGGACCAGACTCTAATAACCTAGGAACTTTTAAAGCTTCAGCCAAAGCATATCCAAAGGATAAATTTCCAATAAACATTTTTGAATTTTTTATTATTGATGAAAGTTCTAAAAAATCCTTACTATCATGATATTCAAGATTTGGTATTAAATTTCTTAAATGTTCATACTCATTTCTTAGACCTAAAAAAACCAAATTTTTATAGGACTTCAAAAAAGAGTAATCAATATATTTATTTTGTCTTCTTAGACTCCTCATTATAACAATAAAATTTTTAAATTTATTATTTTCTAAAACATCAATATAACTTTTTGAAAGATCAGGAAAAACACCAGTTATATGAAAATACCACCTGACAGAGTCGATATTAAAATTTAAAGGTAATTCTCTAAAAAAATTTAAATCAATATCTATTTCTTGACCATTAAAAACCTCAACATTTTTTATATAGTCTTGATTTTTTAAAAGAGGCATCATCTTATTGATAGAATTTTCTGATAAATATACTTCACCGAAAGGATGATCTCTGGAAACTACATGCTTTGGAATTTTTTTATTAACTTGCAAATAAAGATAACAATCCTTGGTTTTGGATAACTCTTTAATTACTGGCAAACTATTCACAATATCCCCTAGATGACCAAAATGGAGAAAAGAAATAGTTTTTTTTGAAGACAAAGCTTCTTTAAATGAGTCAATTTTTTCAATAATTGAAGATTTATATTCAATATCGCTAATTTTATTTTTTTTTTCTGAAAAATTTTTTAAAAAAGCTATTCACTATAGAATAATTTAATAACCCTCTTTTTCCACAAATTCCAAGTCAGCCCTTACCATATCTTGAACTAACTTTTTAAAATTATACTTTGGTTTCCATTTGAGCTCTCTTTTCGCTTTTTTACAGTCACCTAAAAGTGTTCTCACTTCAGCAGGTCGATATAAATTTTTTTGTATTTTAATATGTTTTCTATAGTCTAAATCTACTAATTCAAAAGCTAATTTTGCAAAATCCCTAACAGAATATTGAGTCCCTGTGCTTATAACATAATCCTTGGGAACCTTTTTATTTAACATAAGCCACATTGCCTCAACGTAATCTTCCGCATGACCCCAATCTCTTTTTGCATCCATATTTCCAAGTTCTAAGTGCTTTTGTAAACCGAATTTAATTCTAGCCACAGCGTGAGTAATTTTTCTTGTCACGAATTCAAACCCTCTTCTTGGAGACTCGTGGTTAAATAATATTCCGCTACAGCAATACATATTATATGCCTCTCTGTAGTTTCTTGTAAGATCATAACCAGCCACCTTAGATATTCCATAAACTGATCTTGGATAAAATGGAGTTTTTTCAGTTTGAGGCACCTCTCTTACTTTTCCAAACATTTCAGATGAGCCGGCAAAATAGAATCTAGTCTTTGGTGAAAATTCTTTAAGGGCTGACAAAATATAATGTGTTCCATTAATATTGGTATTTAGTGTTGAGAATTCGTCTTTAAATGAATAATCTACATAACTCTGAGCGCCCAAATGATAAACTTCGCTCGGTTTAATTCTTTGAATTATTTTAACTAAACTTGCGTAGCTCTCTAAAGATGCTGGATGTAGTGTGATTTTATTTAAAAGATGTCTCAATCTCCATAGCCTGTGATTCCCATCCTCTAAAGCCACTCTTCTTACTAGGCCATGTACTTTATAATTCTTTTTTAATAAAAACTCAGCTAAATAAGAACCATCCTGCCCAGTAATTCCAGTTATTAATGCTTTTTTGCTCATTATATTTTATTATTAATGTTATTAATTATTAATTAAAATAATTTAAATTGATTTATACTATAAAAAAAAAATTACAATTACTATTTAAAAAGTTCACATATGGACTATTTAAATTGTTTTATGGCGAAATTAAGGAATACGAAGACATTGGCAACAAATCAAATTCCAGTATAAAAATATCAAAATTTGATAAAGATTATGCATATAAAGTTTACTCAGTAAAAGCTGCTAGGTTATATACTGACACAATTAATGATACTTCTATTATCCAAAATAATAAGATAATAAATGGACCTTCATTCCAAATCAGAAACGTTAAATTTGAAAATATTAAACACAATGTTGTTTTCACAAAAGGTACACCAAGACTTAAACGTAAATTAAATGGAAATTTATTTTCACTTTTAACAGGTGGCGGAGGTAATTATAATTATTGGCATTGGATGTTTGATGTTTTGCCTAGGATTAAGATTTTATCAAATGTAATAGATATTAATAAAATTGATAATTATTTATTTCCAAATTTAGAAAAAAATTATCAAAAACAGTCTCTTGATATATTAAAGATTCCGACAGAAAAGAGATTATCAAGTTTAAGTTTAAGACACATTGAATGTAAAGAAATATTTGTCACTGATCATCCTTATGTAATAAAAAATCAGGCTTCGGAAGAGATACAAAATATGCCAATGTGGATAATTAATTGGATTAGAGAAAAACTCACACAAAATTTGGAATATTCTATGCAAGAAAAGTTACCAAAAAAAATTTATATTGATAGGGGTGATGCTACATCCAATCAAAGTGCGATGAGAAAAATTATAAATGAGGATGAGGTTCAAGATAAATTAAATAGCTTAGGTTTTGAAAGCATTAAATTAGGAAATATATCTTTAGAAAATCAAATTAAAATTTTTCAAAACGCAGATACAATTATTGGTTTGCATGGAGGTGGTTTTGCAAATATTGTATTTTGTAAACCTAACACCAAAATTTTAGAGTTAAAATCAAAATCAGCTGGAAATGTTATAACTAATTTAGCAAAAAAATGTAATTTAAAATACGAAACAATTTCAAAAACACCAGAAAAATTAAATCAAAACAATCAACTTGGTTTTATAAGAGTAGAGGTTAATGAGATTTTAAAAAAATTATGAAGAAGTTTTATGGCATTGAAATTCTAAGATTTTTAACTTCGATTTCAGTTCTAATATACCATTACAGACATTTTTTTGCGCCATACAATTCAACATCAAATTTAAGTTATTTTGACATCAATGTTACGTTACCACTATACAACTTCTTAGGAATTTTATACGAGCATGGAATCTTTGGGGTACATGTTTTTTACACCATATCAGGCTTTGTATTTGCCCATATATATTTATCTACTAATAAATCAGTAAGTTCAAAAAATTTTTTTATAAATAGATTCGGAAGACTTTATCCTCTTCATTTTGCAACATTGATTTTAGTTAGTTTTTTACAATTGTATAGTTTTATAAAATTTGAAAGTTTTCAAATAATTCAGATCAATGATTTATATCATTTTATTTTGAATATTTTTTTTATTTCTTCTTGGGGTTTTGAAAGTGGCCATTCTTTCAATGCTCCCATATGGAGTGTTTCAGTTGAAGTAGCTATATATATATTCTTTTTTGTTTTGTTAAGTTTTATCAGGAAGCATAAAATGTATTTTTTAATTATCTTAAGCATTGCTCTTCTAGCAATAGATAAAGCTAAAATTTTTGATACTTTGTTTTTAGAATGTGCAAGATTATTTTTTTCTGGTTCTCTAATCTATTATTTTTTTAGTATGAAATTTAATCATGGAATGTATTTTCTTCTTTCTGTAATATTTATTTTTGCAGCTTTTTTGGGAAATTTTAAAACATTTATTTTTTGCCCAGGTTTAATTTTATTTTTTGTTTGCTTAGATAAATATATTAAAAATAATTCTACTCAATCACTATTTAGGAACTTAGGAAATTTAACATATTCTTTATATTTAATACATTTGCCGATTCAAATATTAATATTAATTGTTTTCAAACTTTTAAATATAAATGAAATATTATTTACTAATTTATATTTTTTCTTATTATTTTTTCTTTTCCTCATATTTTTGGCGTTTTATTGCTTTAAATTTTATGAAAAACCCCTTAATGAGTTAATTAGAAAAAAATTTAGTTTATAAATGGAAAAAAAATATAACTTCTTAAGACCAATAAAAAATGAAAACCTTGTAAGACTTGGTCGCAATGCTGATGGAGGATATGTCGTTGATAAAAATGTGGTGGAAAACACAAATCATTTAGTTACATTTGGTCTAGGTCCAGATTGGTCTTTTGAGTTAGATTATATCAAACTTAATAATAAAGTAAAAATCTCAATGTATGACTATACAGTGAGCGTATCACCTTATTTAAAAGAAATTTTAAAATATTTAAGGAGATTTTTAACTTTCCGTTCAAAATTTAAAGACGTTAATGATAGATTAAATTATCTTAAAAATTACTTGAATTTTTTTAAATTAAAAAATGTTGATTTTTACCCAGAAAAAATAACTTTTCCAATCTTAAATAAAATTGACACCGATATAAACAAAGTTTTTTTAAGAATTCCAAATGAGGAAAAAATTGTTCTTAAAAGCGATATAGAAGGAAGCGAGTTTAAAGTTATTGATGAAATTCTAAATTACAGTTCTCGAATAAAAATGTTAATTTTTGAGTTTCATTGGCTTAATATTAATGAAGCAAAGTTTATTAATTCAATAAATAAGATTAAAGAAAAATTTAATATAATACATTTGCACGGTAATAACCATTGCGAAAAACTAGACTCCGGCTTACCTATTGCTCTAGAGATGACATTTATTCATAAAGATATTCAAAAAGATAACGGGGAGTATGTAAATGAATTCCCAAATAAGGAGTTAGATTTTCCAAATAATCCTTATAAAGAAGATTTAAATTTCTCCTTTTCAGACTAATCAAAAATATCAAAATGTTGATTGCAGGAATTTCAGAATGTAATATAAATAATCAATATCTGGCGAGGTAGCTCAGTTGGTTAGAGCACAGGACTCATAAGCCTGGGGTCGGCGGTTCGAATCCGCCCCTCGCTACCATTAAATAAAAATTATGAATTTATCTATAATTATTGTTTCATATAAAAGTGATCATTTACTGGAAAGTTTGATTAAAAAGTTTTCTTTGAAACATGAAATAATAATTGTAGAAAATTCTTTACAATTTAGCACAAAAAAGAAGATTGAAAAAAAATTTAAAAATTCTAAAGTAATAATTCCAGCTGAAAATCTCGGCTACGCATCCGCGTTTAATTTGGCCATGAAAAAATGTAAAAACAATTTTATAATCACACTTACTCCAGATGTATTAATAAGTAAAAAATTGATATACGGTATTGAAAAATTACTTAATAAATTTAACAAATTTTCTTTATTAGCACCAGAATACAAAAATAAAAAAATTTATCAAAATTACACACCAATAATAAATAGTAAAAAAAATGAATTTAAATTTAAAAATTACAAATTAATCAAAGCTAAAGACATAGACTGGTGTTTTTGTATTATTAATAAGTCAAAGTTTAAAACAAAAAAAATATTGGATGAAAACTTTTTTTTATATTTTGAAACAATGGATCTTTGTAAAAACCTGTACAATCAAAACAAAAAAATGTATATTATCAAAAATCTAAAATTTGATCATGTGGGTACAAGTTCGACTAAAAAAAAATATAGTAGGGAAATACTTCTTAATAGAAACTGGCATTTTAGTTGGTCTAAATTTTATTATTTTAAAAAAAATTACAATTATTTATATGCATTTAAAAAAATTATTCCTAATATTTATCAAAGTTTAATTGGTATATTGTTTTCATTAATATTATTTAATTTGAACCACATCAAACCTCACTTTTATAGTTTGAAAGGATCACTCGTAAGTATTTTGCTTTTAAGATCATTCTACAGACCAAAAATCAATTAAAATGGTATTTTATTATGAATAATCTTAAAATGTTTTGCATAACCTTAGAGCCTTCACACCTAAACTTTATAAAATCTCTTAACTATGTTCCTGTGGGACTAGGTGAGAAAAAATTTTCATCAGATTTTATGAATGACCGAAACGGTGACAATATTTCAAAAAAAAATAAAAATTATGGAGAATATACATTTCATTATTGGTTATGGAAAAATCATTTGCAAAATATCGATAAAGACTGGATAGGCTTTTGTCAGTATAGAAAATTTTGGTCTTTAACCTTTACTCCAAATAATGAGTTAAATATTAATAATTTACAAAGTAAAGTTTTAAAAGAAATTCCAAATGAACTAAATCAATACGATGTGGTATTGGGAGATCCATTTTTTGTAAATAAAAGAAAAATTATGAAATTCCTAAAAAAGGGTTTTCCTCTTATATTATCAAATCCAAAAATATTGTTCAGTGAGAAAGCTAGGAATATTAAATTTCATTTTGACCTCATGCACGGAAGAAATAATTTAGAAAGAGCAATTGATTTATTAAATGAAGAAAATAGAAATGACTTTAGAAAATTTGTTAATAACGAAGTCTCTTTTAACCCACATAATATGTTTATTTGCAAATCAAAAAAATTATTACAGTCATACTATAATGAAATTTTCCCATGGTTAGAAAATTGTGAAAAGTTGTTTGGGTTTGAAAGCCTAAAAGGTTATGGAATGAAAAGAATATATGGTTTTTTAGCAGAAAGATTTATGTCTTATTGGTTCAAAAAAAATGCAAAATTTAAAGAATTACCAATTTTATTTCATGATATTAATAATGATTAATTTAAAAGTTTTTTTAAATACTTAGAATAATCACAATTTCCATAAAATTTAATACTCTCCATTAATATTCTTTTGTTTATCCATTTATTATTTAGGGCTATTTCTTCTAAGCATGCAATTTTAAAACCTTGTCTTTTTTCAATTGTGGAGACGAATGAAGTTGTATCATGGTAATCATCAACAGAACCGGCATCAAGCCATGCCGCGCCTCTACCAAGAAATTCTGCACTTAACTTTTTCCTTTTTTTATATTTATTTAACAAATCGATAATCTCAAGTTCTTTTCTTTTTGATGGTTTTAATTTTTTACTCATCTCAATGACTTTTTTGTCAAAAAAATATAAACCTGTCACTGCAAGATTAGATTTTGTTACTTTTGGTTTTTCTTTTAAATCTATTACTCTTTTATTTTTTAATGTCGCTATACCGTAAAGACTTGGATTTTTAACTGGATGTAAAAAGATTTTTGCACCAGATTTTAATTTAGTGGCTCTCTGTAATGTTTTAGTAAGGCTTTGGGCATAAAAGAAATTGTCACCTAAAATTAATGCAACATTATCATTAGCAATAAATTTTTCACCAATTATAAATGCTTCTGGCAAACCATTTGGACTCTTTTGCTCTTTATATTTTATATTGACTCCAAAATTTTCACCGTTTTTTAAAATTTTTTGGAATTGAGGCACTTGACCTTTATTAACAATAATTAATATTTCTTTTATGCCAGCAAGCATAAGTATTGATAACGGATAAAAAATTAAAGGCTTATCATAGATTGGTAACAATTGCTTATTAACTGCTTTTGTTATTGGGCTCATTCTTGTCCCTAAACCGCCAGATAAAATAATTCCTTTTTTTATCATATCTTAAGTCCTAACCTCTTTACATAAAGTTTCTTAGAGATTGAAGATAAAAATTTTTTATTTTTAATATACCAATCAATCGTTAAATTTAATCCTTTTTTTAAATTTGTTTTAGATTTCCATCCAATTTCTTTGTAAATTTTATTGCTATTAAGCGAATATCTTAAATCATGCCCTGGCCTATCTTTGACGAATTTGATTTTAACTTTTTTACCAATTTTATAATTTTTTGTCTTAAAAATTTTCAAAATTAATTTAGCAAGTTTTATATTCTGTAAATTTAAATTTGAACCCACATTATAGCTTTCACCTACTTTGCCTTTTTTAAATATTTGGTATAAAGCCTCACAATGATCTTCAGCATAAATCCACTCTCTGCTGTTTTTTCCTTTCGCATAAATTGGAATAGGTTTGTTTGATAATATATTAGTAATTATTTTTGGAATAAGTTTTTCAGGAAATTGATAAGGCCCATAATTGTTACAGCAATTAGATATTATTGCTGATAATTTATATGTTCTTATATAAGATTTTATTAAATGATCAGCACTTGCTTTTGAAGCCGAATAAGGAGAACTTGGACTATAAGGATATTTTTCATCAGATTTTCTTTTCTTTATATCCCCGTAGACCTCATCAGTTGAAATATGTACCAGCTTAATTTTTTTATTCTTTTTGCTATAATCTTTGATTACTTCTAATAAATTAAAAACGCCTAAAATGTTTGAATGAATAAATTGATATGGTGTGTCAATTGATCTATCAACATGGGTTTCTGCAGCTAGATTGAATATACATTCGGGCTTATATTTTTGAATTATATTTTTGATAATTTTTTTATTATTTATATCGACTCTAAAAAATTTATATTTTTTCTTAGGCAGATTCTTTTTATTAAAGTTACTTGCTGAATAAGTTAATTTATCAACATTAATTACATAATAATTTTTTTTTAATAAATAATTAACTAAATTACTGCCTATAAACCCAGAACCACCTGTTACTATTATTTTTTTCATATTTGAATAAAGAATATTTAGTGTAATTGTGTTAAAATAAAGAATTATTA
>MDSW01099656.1_pt1 | contig 11555 bp, 9 predicted proteins | sample 811171 | NCBI WGS metagenome assembly MDSW01 (sample SAMN05326641, study PRJNA326480) | marine metagenome | isolation source: seawater | place: Atlantic Ocean: North West | collected 2012
CAGCCAACAACATCTTGGGTTTTTGATATAAAGCTCGAGCCAAAGCAACTCGCTGTTTTTCGCCACCAGATAAAGTATCTGTCCGGGCAAAGATTTTATCTGCTATACCAACTCGCTCAAGTATTTCATAGACTTCTGAAGTGTCCGTATGTGAAGGCAAAAACGTCTTTCGAATCCCATGCCAAAACCCTAGTTTGCCCAATCGTCCCATAAAAACATTTTGCAAAACACGAACATTGGGAACTAAAGAATGGTCTTGATGCACAAAGCCAATCTGAGCACGCTCAGATTGGCTTTTCAAATAGTCACCAATAACGCCATTAATGACACGTAGTAAAGAAGTTTTTCCAGCTCCACTTGAACCAAGTAAGGCTACGCACTCGCCTGGCTTAATTTGCAGATTAATATCTCGCAGAACTAGACTTCCACCCAAATTAAGATTTAAGGCCTGAAGATCGACTGCGTAACTATTCGTCAAAATTTACTAAACACGACTTACAGAAAGCCTAGCTCGGAAGCAAGGTCATGTATTGGTTGAAAATCAGCATTAGTCGCTGGAATCAAACCATTTGGGCGGTCCATAGCTTTCAACAATTTAGGAGAATTCATACCAACCAAGGCCTTTTGAATGTTTTCAATAAGCTCAGGATTCAAATCGCCATGAGCAGTCCAATTGTAATCAGGGTAACCTGGTGTCACCCAAACAATTCGGCATTTCTTAGGGTCTAAAGCCCCTTCTTTAACCATGCGCTCATATGTCAAATAATTAACAGCTCCTGCTTGAAATGTGCCAGCCTCAACTAGTTTTGCAGTTTTATCATGCGAACCAGAATAACTATTTTCTTTGCCAAAAAAATCTGGGGCTTCTTCTCCAGTATTTTGTTTAATAAAGTGCTCAGGCATTAAGCGGCCCGAAGTTGATTTAGCTGATCCAAACGTAAAAGAAGCATTACGTAGCTCCATCGGAAAGGACTCACTGCGAGCAAGAGAAAAGTTTTCATTAGCTACAAAGTAAGTCTTAAAGTTAGGGTCTTCCACACCTTGCGCAATTGCTTGGGAGCCAGGCACAGCCGCACGTGCTTGTGCACCTGAAAGACCTCCGAACCAAGCAAAATGAACATCGCCATTTTTAAACATCTCTACCGAAGCTGAATAATCACTTGTAGCGACATATTCAACAGGACGACCAAGCTGTTCGCTTAAATAGGCAGCAACTGGAGTAAATTTTTCAGTAAGCTCTGCTGAATTAGTGTCCGGTATAGCCGTAAACCTCAAAACATCCTCCTCTTGTGGTATATTGTCTGCACTACAGCTAAGTAAAGCTAGTAAAGGGAAAAGATATCTCATAATGGCAATATATTAAAAGCGAATTAAAAAAAGTAAATTAAATATATAAATAAATTCAATATAAATGAAACAAAAACGCTTTAACTATCGTCGATTGAACCATTAAGCCAATTATTTCCAAAAGTATTACGAGAAACAACTTCTTCTAAATCAAAAAGTCCCATTCGAGGCTTTGCAGGCTCTTTGGCGCGCCCTAAAGTAATCATCATTACTGGGATGTAATCCTCTGGCAATTGAACGATTTTACAAACTTCTTGAGGGTCAAAGCCAATCATCGGGCAAGTATCAAGCCCCATATCTTTAGCTACCAACATAACATTTTGTGATAAAAGTGAAACCGACCGCACTGCCTCATCACGCTGCAAAGAGTCATTTGCTTTATAAAATCCAGGAACCATGCCCCTAAACATTTCTTGAACCTCTAAAGGGGCTTTACGGGTAAACCTCTCTACCGACTCAAAACCTTTCAAATTTCCTGCCATAATCAAGGTGGCTGAACAATCTTTAACTTGCGATTGATTCCAAGACGCTTTACATAACTTTTCCTGCTCACCCTTGTCATCAACAATGACAACGTGCCAATTTTGCATATTAAAAGAAGACGGCGCTAAAAATGAATGACTAAATAAAAAATAAAATTCTTCTTCTGTCAATTTATAGTCCGGATCAAAGTGTTTTACAGACCGGCGCGTACGAATAGCTTCTACAAGTTCCATGGTGAATGATTCTAACAACAAGAGCCTACAGCCTGAAGTACTACTTCAAGCTGTAGGCTCTAATGTGTAATCTTCTAAAATTACTTATTCGCCATTGCCAGCAAAATCACGGTCCATAACCGTTTTTCGCTTGGCAGCCGCGGCATTATCCATAGCATGATCGCACATCTGGGCAATCAGCTTAGATAGATGGCCAGCTACGGCTCCTGAGGTCGACATTCCAGATTTCTCTTTAATGTATTTTTTGATTTTAGACTGTACAACAAGTACTTCTTGATCTGCCATGATTTCTCCTTTGGTTAGTGGCTTTGAAAGAATGATTAACAGCTGGCAACAATTTAGCGGGCTGAACACACGCAATATAGCACTTGAGGCGCACCAATACCCCTATTTAGATGACTTTTTTTTGATAATTTTCAGCTACAATATGGCCAAATGCGGGTTTTCCACCTCAAAATTAATGGCGATTCCGTCGATGTCGCTGCGCCGGAGCACTTTTCTCTACTAGAAGTACTGCGGTACGAGCTTGGTCTAACTGGTTCCAAACAAGGCTGCGATAAGGGAGATTGTGGTGCCTGTACAGTTCTTGTCGATGGTGAGCCTATGCTTGGGTGCCTACTAATACCTGCCAATCTCGAAGGTAAAGATATAACAACTATTGAAGCACTAGCAGCAGAAAATGCTGCTCAAGGTGGAAATGGCCCATCAGCCCTACAAAGGGCATTTAATGACACAGGTGCTCTTCAGTGCGGGTTCTGCCAACCCGGTATGCTTATGTCTTCTTACGCACTACTCAAAAAAAAGAAGCAACCTTCCCGAGAAGAAATCAAACAAGCTTTAGCGGGTAACTTATGCCGATGTACAGGTTACACGCAAATATTAGAGGCTGTAGAGGCAGCAACCAAAAACTAAGATGGGTGCTCGGGATAAACATGGGCCAATGGCTCCTTGGGATAAAGGGTTTCAAGTCATTGGTAAAAATAACCCAAAAATTGATGGTCTAGCGAAAGCTACCGGAGAAGCAATTTACACTGATGATATTCAGCTACCTAATATGCTCCATGCAAAAATATTGCGTAGCCCTTATGCACATGCAAAAATCAAATCAATTGATACTACAAAGGCTGAAAGTTTAGAAGGGGTTCATGCCGTTTTGATAGGTAGTGAGTTACCCATCAAATATGGCGTCATACCCTGGACTCCAGATGAAAATGTATTGGCTGTAGACAAAGTAAGATTTATCGGCGATGAAGTAGCTGCTGTTGCTGCTATAGATGAAGATACCGCTATAGAAGCATGCGAATTAATTGACGTTGAATACGAAATATTAGATACGATTACGAACGCGGAACAAGCATTAGTAACTCCAGAGCCTGCGATACATGAAGATCGCAAAAGAAAAGACAACATCTCCAAACACGTAAAACTAGAATTTGGTGACGTTGAAAAGCAACTAGAAACCGCTGACGTCGTTCTTGAAAATGATTTTTATTTTCATTCTACTACCCACGCAGCGATAGAGCCACACTGCGCGATAGCTCAATATGGCAGTGATGGTCGATTAACACTATGGTCAGCAACACAGATAACGCATTACGTTCATAGAGCTCTTTCACATGTATTAGAATTAGACCCAGCGAAGATAAGAGTCATTCAACCATGTGTGGGGGGAGGTTTTGGAGGAAAGTCAGACCCTTTTGCTCTAGAATTTATAGTATCTGCACTTTCAATAAAAACAGGTCGTCCTATAAAAATGTTATGGACTAGAGAAGAAGTTTTCTACGCACATCGTGGACGACACTCAATGAAAATGCACTATAAGACTAGCGCTAATGCTGACGGCACGATTACAGGAGTAGACGCAAAATTACTAATTGATGGTGGCGCATATTCTAGTTTCGGACTAGTGACAACTTATTACTCTGGTCAGTTATTAACTGGACCATATGACTTTCCAAACTATAGATTTGACTCTACAAGAGTATTTACGAATAGTCCTCCTTGCGGCCCAAAGCGAGGTCACGGCTCCGTTCAGCCAAGATTTGCTTTCGAAGTGCAATTAGATGAAATCGCCAATGAACTTAACATAGATCCAATCGAAATCAGACGTAAAAACTTTGTAGGAGAGGACACTACTACAGTCAATGGACAACGCATCACCTCTAATGGCTTTTTAGAATGTCTCCAAGAAGTCGAAAAAGCTAGTAATTGGAAGAATAAGCATAAAAAATTACCTTTTGGCAAAGGGATAGGCGTTGCAGGCTCTATGTATATTTCTGGAACAAACTACCCTGTTTATCCAAATAAAATGCCACAAGCCGGCGTCCAACTTAAAGTAGACAGGAGTGGTTTAGTTACAGTTTTTACGGGTGGTAATGATATTGGGCAAGGCTCTAATTCAATGGTCGCTTATTGTGTAGCAGAAGAATTAGGAATTAATCCTAAAACAATAAAAGTCATAGCGGCTGATACCGACCTATGTCCGGTAGATTTAGGTGCATATTCTTCTAGAGTAACCTTTATGGTTGGAAATGCTGCAATTGATGCTGCGAGAAAGATGCGCAAAAAAATCGTCTCCGCGACTGCCAATCATTGGGACTGCAATGAAGACTCAATCCTAATAATAAATGGGGAAGTTTATAACTTAGAGGATGATAGTAAAAAGTTAAGTCAGCGACAAGCTTTTGAAATTACGGAAGAGCAGTTTGATACTTTGGGCGAAACCGGATCCTACAACACCCCAACGTTAGGAGGTGATTATCGGGGTGGAACAATCGGGGCTTCTCCTGCATACTCATTTACAAGTCATGTCGCAGAAGTTGATGTTGATACGGAAACCGGGCAAATAAATGTAAAAAATATTTGGGTAGCTCATGACTGTGGACGAGCTATTAATCCAATATTAGTAAGAGGGCAAATGGAAGGGTCAACATATATGGGTGCAGCTGAAGTTAGCCTAGAAAGTTTTGATATGAATCGTTTTCAGCTCCATCAAGGCCCCTCACTCCTTGATTACAGGATACCAACCAGCCTTGATACGGCAGAAATTGAAGCACTAATAGTAGAAAGTATCGACCCTGAAGGCCCCTACGGCGCAAAAGAAGCGGGAGAAGGCCCTCTTCACTCAGCCATTCCAGCAATCGCTAATGCTGTTTTTGACGCTGTCGGCATTCGTTTAAGAGAACTACCTTTTACGCCTGCCAAAGTTTTGGCAGCGCTAAACGAAAAAGAGGAGGTCGCAAATGCTTAGAATGCCAAAATTTAAGGTCATTAACCCCAAAACAATAGAAGAAGTAACTGAAGCTATTGATAAATACCCCTCAGCAAGATTTATTGCTGGCGGAACAGATTTAAACCCCAATCTAAAGCACCGACTCTTAGAGCCCTCACATATAATCGCTCTCAACCAAATAGAAGAAATGTTTGGAATAGAAGAAACGGAAACTGGCTTGCGCATCGGAGCAATGGAATCCTTAACATCTATTGAGTCTAGCAAAGTTATTCAAAATGCTGCTCCTGGCTTAGCAAGCGCTGCACGTCAAGTAAGTGGCCCCCAATTAAGAAATATGGGAACTATTGGTGGGAACGTCATGCTTGATACCCGCTGTCAATGGTATAACCAAACGTACTTTTGGAGAAAGTCATTAGGCTTTTGTCTCAAAAAGGATGGTACTGCATGTCATGTAATCGAAAAAGGATCAAAGTGTGTAGCCGCTGCATCAAACGATACTGCTGCAGCATTATCAACCTTAAATGCTCAATTAGAATTTATAAAAGACAAAGAGCGCATACTAATACCTATTCAAGATATATGGCAAGCTGATGGCATATGGAATAAAAAAGTATCTCCTCAAGATTTACTAGTAGCTATTCACCTTTCAAAAGAATATCTAAATCATGCCGGCAGCTACAGCAAATTAAGGGATCGTAAATCAATAGATTTCCCCCTGCTAGGTGTTGCTGCAAGGCTAAACATCAATTCAAATAATATAATCACTGACAGCTCCATAGTTGTCGTTGCATTACAGGCTCGACCATGGCCATTAAAAAAAGCTGCTGAGTTATTGCTTAATAAAAAAGTTAATAGTGAAGAATTCTCAGATGCACTAGAAGAGTGTGGTGCTATTGCATCAAAACAATGCCGACCTATGCCCAATATCCCTGGCGATCATGAATATAGGCACAAAATGGTTCCCATCTTTGTAAAGCGTGCCATTCAGGCATGTCTGAAAGAGGTCTAATCGCAATAATAACATGAAGCTAAATTTGCTAATACTACTCGGGCTTCCAACACTAGTTATAGGGTGCACGAAACCCTATCCCAATATCCCAGACCTAAAAACTGGTATTGATAGAAAAAATGCAAATACTTGGTTTGCAAGTATCTACCCTAGCTATGACGAGCTCAAATGGAGGTTTGAAATAGAACTAAATGCATATAAAACTTTTCGTAAAAGTCATACTGCAAAAAAGCCTATTGCCCTGTGGCTTGAAAAGGGACACCCACTAGGGGCAACTAGCTCTCATGGTCGTGCAATGCGGCAAGCTCTGCTCGACCCAGACTTAGCCTTTAAACTAAATAAATTTGTTCGTGGTGCAGATGACATCAACCGCGTAGCTGCCTTTAAGAACTTTTCAGAAGGCATTTATTTTTTTACAACTAATGGCATGGTTTTAGGAGAGTCGCAAAGCTTAGAACCATCTAAAATTGTAAATGCTGCAGAGGTTGCGTATACAAAATGGAGCACCCTAAAAAAAGAAGACAAACATGATCTTGATCCTAGGTTTCTAGAACGCACCAAACGTTTAGAAGATGAATTCCCCAAATCTGGATTAGCAATGGAGATATTTTCTCGAGGAATAAAGAGCTTTGAGTTAGAGCAGTTAAAAAAAGAAAATTGGTACAAAGACTTTATTTGGTTTACACAATCTGAGATGAAAGATTTTATAAACCCAATTAAGATAATGAGCAAAAACGAAATGAGCACTAAAAGCCTTCTAAAAATTATCAATTATGGATTGGGGAGCGAAAAAAAGTTTACGGCAGAAGATATAGAAGGCAGTCATCTAACTTTTAAATGCACTTCTATAATAAAAGAAAAATCTTCTTATATAATTGAAGGGCAAATACATGCTCCATATTTTGAAGCAGACATATTTGGATTTGGCTCTTACGACTCTGAAAGAGAACAGTTTAGAGAGCTCGAGCTAACATTCTTAAGTGAAAAGTACGACGAGAATGGCTTTCCGAGAAAACGAGCAACCGTTATGAGAAAAGTGACGCCATATGATGATTGGCATCGCATACCACCAAAAGATTATCACGAATATAGAGAAGATTACTTAGCAGAAATGGGCTCTGGCAATCCAAACAAGTAGCCTTGAGCGTAATCAATCCCTAGCTCTTTCAGCACTTCAAGGTCTTCAACACTTTCAACCCCTTCTGCCACAACTTCCGCCCCCCAACTAGACACCATCTCAATAAGGGTATAAAGAGATGTCCTTTTTACTTGTTTCTTAGCAATATCAAAAACCATTGCGCGATCTATTTTGACGACCTCAGGCCGAACAAGCAAAAGAGTCTCTAAACTTGAGACACCATTACCAACATCATCTAGTGCAATTTTCAACCCAGACTGCCGCAACTTAGCAAGTACGTCACTAAACTTTTCTGGTTTTTTAACAAATTCTTTTTCACTTAATTCAATACATATACTCTGCAATCTTTTGCCTTGCGGCAACATAGATAAAATTTCTTCGGCCATATGATACTCCAGAGAAGATGGAAGTATATTTAAATGACATACCTGCCCGGGCCTCAGCGTTCGAGCAGCACGGCTACAAACCCGAAAAGCATGCATATCAACAAGGTTGACGATATTAATATCTTTTGCAAATTGTAAAAAATCATCTGGGCTTCTCAGTCCAGGGCACCTCGAACGTGTCAGCAATTCATAACCAACTACAAAATCTTTTTTTATGTTCATAATTGGTTGCCTGAGAGCAAAGTATGTCTTCTCAGAACGTAATTGTTTAACAATTTCATCAGCACTCAAGCGTTCACCACGGAGCTCATCTTGAAATAAATGATCCTCGTGGATAATTCTGCCTTTTCCCAAACGCTTAGCAGCATGCAAGGCTCTCTCTGTTCTTTCTATAAAGTCTGCGACATCTTCATCTTCTTTACTTGCACTAACTAGCCCAAGACTTAACCCAACTCTAATATGCGGAAAACGATTAGAAACAATTGAATGAGTCAAGTTCTTATATATTTTCTCAGCCACCCTCGTAGCAGATTCTCTATCAGTTGAAGGTAAAAGGACCATAAACTCATCCCCACCTAATCGAGCCACATGATCAGTCTCACGAATATTAGAGATAAGTACACGTGAAACTGATTGAAGAACTTCATCGCCAACACTGTGGCCATAAACATCATTAATACGCTTAAAGTCATCTAAATCAATAAAGATGGCTTGGATTTCAGATTGACGCCGACGACGCCGCTCAACTTCAGTCTGAATTGAACTATGCAACCCCCTTCTATTAAGAGCTCCAGTCAAAGGATCTAGACGTGTTAAGTCTTCTAATTTCGCCCGCATTAAAACGGTGTCTGTTACATCGCGGCAAACACCAAGGATACGAATTGGCTCTTCTGATTCGTCACACAAAACTTCCGCATTCATCTCCAGATAACGCTTTTGATTGTCAGGCAAATTCACTCTATACTCAATCGAAATGGGTTTTCTTTCAGAAATAAGGTGAGATATGCTATCTGAAACTTTCTGGGCATCTTCTAGGCAAATACAAGAAAGAAAATCTTTACGAGAAATAATTGGATTCTCATTCGACCTATTATGCATTTCTCTAAATGCAAGATCCGAGGAGAACTTTTTAGTTGCTAATTCCCAGCTCCACTTTCCTATTTGAGCTAATTCAGAAAATCTTAATCGGTTTTTATCAAAACTAGAGCTTGATTCATGATAAATTTTTCGAGCATAGCTAGCAAGCAGTACATTCATCGTTGCTTGCAATTTAAATATGATTTGTTGTGGAAAATTTTCACCGTAAGTTTCACGCAGTCGCATATCGCACAGCTCTTTTACTTGCTGAATATTTTCAGCAGACCAGTTTTGGTCTACAAGACACTCACCTAAATTGACTATGTCTATGCTAGAATCACCCTGCACTACTAAAAGAATTTGTGATGCCAAATCGTTGATGTTAAGAGTTACAGACATAGTTATTAATTAATTATCTAATATTTTTTTACCCCTCATTGCTTTTTTTGTGATATTCCAAATTGATGTGCGCAAAATTGAATTAAACGATTTTCTGCCCACCAACGGTCCACATCTTGCCAAGAGGTCCCCACCGCAGGGGTTAGTCCGAAAAAAGCACAGTGCCCCCCATGTTGTGTCAAGAGTAATCTCACATGTGTATTTTGAGCAATCGCCATATGCGTCTTGTCGCAATAAGTTACAAGAGGATCATCCTCGGAATGAATTACTAGAGTCGGCAGATTTACCTTAGGTAAAACATGTAAAGCTGAAGCTTTATCATAATAATCACTAGGACTATCAAACCCGAAGCTTGGTGCAGTCCATTGTCGGTCAAAACTATAAAAATCCTCATACCCTTCGTCTGCATCTCTTGGGTAGAGCTCAGGGTAACGAGCGGCTTTTCTTCTCATAGACCTAATAAAGCCTTTTAAAAATCGCTTCATATAAATGCGATTCATGAATCCTCGGTGCATCTTATTTGAGGTGGCCATCAAATTATAAGGTGTAGAGACTGTCACCATGGCCTTAAGATTTTCAGGAATGCTATTCTTTATTTTAGAAACTGTGTGAACCGCAATTGCACCTCCTAAAGAAAAACCTGCAATAGCGACCAGCGAAGAAGAAAAATGTGATGAAGCCCAATTCAAAGTAGCTTCTAAATCGTCTGTCATGGCAGCATGATATAAAGTGGGAGTGCTCGTTTCGCTGCCACCACAATTTCTTATATTAAGTCTAATAACATGCCAATTTTGAAGCCAAGCTTTTTGAGCGACACCAAGCATATAAGGCGATTGAGATGAACCAGACAATCCGTGCACTAAAATTAAAATTGGGGAAGAAAACTCCTTCTGCTCATTAATCTCTAATTTAATTGAAGTATCACCATCTACCTCTATCCACTCTTCTCTTGAAAGCTCATTAAATAATGTAGATGGTCGCGAAAGCGTTCCTCCTGCTATTGTCATAAAGTGACTATTTTTTAAAAAAGCATGTGGGATAAAAGGAGGAAATGAGGGCTTTGCGAGCATTTTTACCACCCACCCTCGAATGCGGTCGCAAGATATTCAGATTGACTAAATGAGTCAACTTTGACAGCTTCAGAGCATAACTTTTTAGCTAACTCAATCGACTTCAAATCACTTTCATTAATTACTCCTTTCTCAAATGCTTTTTCCAGTAATTCGGGTAGCGGGCAATGAGGTAAATCACCAGAACGAACTAGTTTTTTTATAGAAGATAAAATGCTATCTGCGACAGAAACTGCAACGAGTGCGCTATCTAAAAGATGCAATGCTTCACCTTCAATTTTCGGAATAAATATACCCTCTGTTAACCGATCTCTCTGCTCACCTGGCTTACACATTAACTTTGATACTTTACGGCTAACAGCATCACTCGGTGGGCCAGAAATAGCATTAGCGCTGACGAACCAAGCAACTGGATAACGAAATATTGGGCCTAAAATTGGGACGTCAAAATTAGAATAAATTCCCTCAAAAGCTTTTTGAACTTGATTTAATGCGTAATCCATTGACCATCTATAAAACGGATAATCTTCTACACTACGACCCTCTGCTTCATATCGTCGCAAAATAGCACTCGCAAAATAAAGCCAAGAAAACACATCACTAAAACGACCTGTGAGCATTTCTTTTCTCTTTAAATTTCCACCATAAGATATCATTGCAATATCTGACAAAATAGCAAAGCGTGAAGAGGCCCAAGAAATTTTTTGATAATCTCGGCGCACTCTACCTTCAAAAGGAACAGAGGCCGCATATCCGCGTGTTAAATTCATCACAATTGAGCGACAAAAATTAGAAATAACATGTCTAATATGGCCAAAAAAAGCAAAGTCAAAGTGCTTAACGTCTCCATTTTCTAAAGCAGTAATTTCATTTTCTGCAAAAGGATGGCAACGAATAGCACCTTGCCCAAAAATCATCAGGGTACGAGTCAGTATATTCGCCCCCTCGACAGTAATAGAAATTGGAGCTGAAAAATAAGAATGCGCCAATAAGTTTCGAGGACCTCTAGAAATGCCTGCCCCCCCAGTTATATCCATAGCATCATTAATCACTTCTCTCATCTTTTCAGTGAAATGATATTTAGCAATAGCCGAAACAACTGCTGGCTTTGCTCCGCCATCAAGGCCTCCACAAGTAAATCGGCGAGCCGCTTCTAAAATATACGCCGCACCACCTATACG
>MDSW01175824.1_pt1 | contig 11555 bp, 8 predicted proteins | sample 811171 | NCBI WGS metagenome assembly MDSW01 (sample SAMN05326641, study PRJNA326480) | marine metagenome | isolation source: seawater | place: Atlantic Ocean: North West | collected 2012
GTGACAGCAGTCCGGGGAAACCAAGTCCAGGGGAAGCTAATTCTGCGATGAGTCCATAGATGGCCATCGTGAGTGTCGCCCACAGGAACCAGTTGCTATGGGCCACTTCATTGAGAATGCCACTCAAGCCTGTGGTCGCTTTGACTTCAATATCAGCAGGAGTGAGATCAAATTGACTGAGGACAGCTGCAAGATTGCTCGCGATTCCCTGTAAGTGCCCCACCTGTCGCAGAGCCGGTGGATCTAAGTGTCGATTGGAATTGAGTAATGTTCCTCGCGTCCACTGTGCCTTGTCCTCTAACGCCTCGTATTGCTGCTGGCAAAACGCTCGAGTCTCACCCGTGACGGTGTGGGAGTAAGTATATAGCTCGATTGTGGGATCGAGACAGCTATAAAACAGAGACCATTCTCTGAGTGAAGTATGTCCTAAGGCCTCCAATACCTGCTGCAATTCGAAGGTCAAATCACCAATCTCATCGCTATTCCCATATCCTCCAATGGTTGCCTCCGGAGCTAGATAGATTTCATCACAGGCCAATGCAAGCATCCCGGCTGCTCCACGGGCATGTTGTTCTACAAAGGCGACAGTCTTTATGTTTTCCCGTCTTAAGTCTGCGATGGTATTAGCCAGATCGATTAATTCTTCGGCATGTGCGCCGTCATTTTGGAATTGAAATATGATTAAATTATGGTCGTCGGCGAGCTGGTTTATCAGGGTTTGCTTATCTCGGATTCTTGAAAGTCCTACCAATCGTGACATATCGACGACCACGGCATGGATGTCGCCGATGGGGCCCGAGGATTTAAGGAAGCGGGTAGGGGCGATGTCGAGCTCGGCTGCGAGCGTCGCGTCATTGGTCGGCACGATAGAAATGCTGGGATTTCGTTCCAGAAGTGTGCGATCAATGGCCAAGGCGTCACCTGCCATTGAAATGGCAGTCGAAGAACTCAGCTTACCTTCGTCGAGAAGCTGTTGCCGTTCTTGTCCAGTAGCTAAAAGAGTATTCTCTTCGGTGACCACTTCATGTAAGGCGATGGCCGGATCAAGCCACGCCTGAAGGAGAGCATTGGGTAGGTGTTGATGAGCTTTAGCAACGCGTTGATAGTCCTCTCTCATTTCAGGAGTGATCTTAGATGCGTCTTCTTCCGGGCTGGTTAACAACGTTTCAGGGCTGACGATGAGCTTGGAGCATGCCAGTGCGGGCAGTAAGGCATGATCTGCAAAAGGGCCGTCTAAAACAGCTACGGTACGACATTGGCGAGTCAATGAAGGGCTCGAGAGAAAACTCTCAAGCGTATTGCAGGCACCAAAGTCACTCTTAAGTTGCTCGCCTTCGACTGTTGGAAGAAATCTCAGTAGTAGCATGGGGCGTTGGTTGTCCGCCGAAGACTTGGTAACACTGTCGATCGCCGTATCGAGCGCGCGGGTAATGCTGCCAATATTGTTGTTTTGTATTGGCAGTTGAATTTCAACTAAGACTGATGTGCCCAACGAGCTGGCATCGGCATCCTGTGCTGTAAGCGATGAATACGTCATCGAAAGAAGCAGCAGGCTCAGCATCGGGAGGAAACGCTGAAGCGAGGAATGATCGAATCGCCTTGAGTGGAGTTGTAACACTATGGCTCAGCCTATGTGCGAGGAATTACCGTAATACCCGAAAAGGAATCGTAAATCCTATGTGTCGCTCATTATATCACTCAACAAATGCTACTGACTACCAAATCCCTGCTTCTTAACGAGGTGGTCCATTTGGCGTGTTGGCTTGGCGAGTGGATTGAGCAGTGGGCGCGGCGTTGACCACTTTTTTCCATCCGGATGGAAGCTCTGGTTCGTAGAAATTGCGGTAGAACGGATTGAGTTTTTCCAGGGTCGTTGCGAAGTTAATTTCGCGATCCTTAAAGTTAAACACCGTCCGGGAATGATTCTTACCCTTCAGGTAACTTCGATCAAAGATCACCATCCCTTTGGGAAGGAAATCTTTGTTGTTGATGATGATATGGACCTTTTGATAATTGCTGGCGTCATAGGCCGTTTTAGGAAAGGCTTCGAGCCAGATTTCTCCTTGCACGTTTTGAGGAGTGATAGCCCGTACCCAGAACCGATTCATGATGTCCTGAGCATTACATCCAAACAAGAATGGCAAGGGGCCGTTGATGATATTTTTCCCCTGCAACGCTTCCGGTAACACCTGTTGGATTAGTCGTTGATTGAGGTAGTCATATTCAAAGATGTTTGTCCCATCACACACCCAGTTTTCACCGTGAGTGCCCGGGATTTCTTTGTAGGTAGCTTTGGTCTGCGCGGTCGCCGGTTGGAATGTGAGCACTTTTTCGACGCGGAATAGTCCTTTGTCCGGATCGGCAAATCGGACTTTCCCGGTACTGTAAGTTTTGAATGTATTTCGGGGACCATAGACAGTGTCAAATTGCCAGCGTTCGAAGTCACTTCGATAATGATCGATTTTTTCGGTATGATTCTGCCAATGTAGTAGGACACGCTGAATGTATTCGGCATGCTTGGGAGACAATGGTAGGAAGGACGGCGGCTGAACGGTCTGGGCACTGTTTTGAGTAGCACCCTGTGGAGACGGCGCAGTCTGTCGTTGCTGCACCTGTGTTTGAGGTTGAAGTTGTTGCCCCCAACAGCAGCTTGCCACGATGAGCAGCACGACCATTGATTGAAGTTGTTTCATTTGCCGTAAATCCATTCCATTGGACTAAATCTGTTTCGAGGTCTGGTTCGCGATGGATTTTAGCAGGATTCGGCCGCAAAGGGCTAGATGGAAACTCAATTCACGTGGTCGCGGAGTATTTGGTCCAGCACGTCGGTGCCGACTGAGTTTTCACTAATCGTATAGTCTGCCAATTGATGCCAATCGGATTTCCCAGGTGTCCTTTGTTGACTGAACCAAAGAGTAGGACATCCTGCGTTTTTACCGGCCTCCAGATCAAATCGGTAGTCTCCTGCCATGATGGCCTCACCCGGCTGGATGCCCCATTGCTGACAAATGTGTAACAAAGCCCAAGGGTCAGGTTTGATTGGACCTTGTTCACGACCGATCACCGGAGAAAAATTCACCGGGAGCAACTTCAACATCTCGACTGCAAATTCATGCAGATTCCTAGTGACGATTGCCATCTTTAATCCGAGAGCATCGGCATGACGCACTAATTCGGGAATGCCTGGAAAGACGGTCGCCAGTTGTACGCCGCGTTGCTCGTGACGACGCAGGATACGTTCACATTCGAGTCGACGATCACCGGTATAGCTCTCAATTGTCTCTAAAATTGGTGCTTCAACCGGCAACCCCAAATCAACTCTCATCTGATCGAAATCCAATCTTGAATCGATCAGCGTTCCATCCATGTCAAAGATGATCCCTTTAATCGCCATCGGAAAAAATCACCTTACTCCTTCCGATTTCTCGGGAATGGGGAGTCCCATGTCTTTCATTAAAAACTGAATGTCGTCCCAGACGTCACGTTTTCTTCGGGGGTCCCGCAGCAAATAAGCCGGATGAAAGGTACATAAAACCTTGATACCATTCTTTTCGAAAAACTGTTGCCGCATCTTGCCAATCGGAGTGTTGCATTCGAGAAAAGAGTGGCTGGCGACTGCCCCCAAACAAACAATGTACTCAGGCTGAATTATTTCCAGTTGCCGTTTGAGAAATCCTGCACAGTTTTGTTGTTCCTCCGGAGTGGGATTGCGATTGCCGGGGGGACGGCATTTGATCGTATTGAGGATATAGATTTCATCACGTGTCAGCCCCATAGCTTCAATGATTTTGTTCAGCAGTTTCCCGGCGCGTCCGACAAATGGCTCGCCCTGTTTATCCTCGTCAGCGCCTGGTGCTTCGCCATAAAACACGAGTCTGGCATTAGCATTGCCCACACCGAACACTGTTTTATTACGAGTCGATGCCAACTCAACACAGGCTTTGCAGTCTGCAACTTCCTGACACACGATGTCTAACTCGGCTTGTTTCTTGGAGGGCATAATTTCGGATTCCTGGGCGGTCGGTGAGGTAGATGGAATTTGTTCAGGCACAGGCGACGGCGTTAGCGTGGAAGTAGGATTAGGTGGAGCCGGAGTAGTCGTGGGCGGCTTTGCAATGGTGTCTATCGGACTGGGGCCGGATTGACCTACGGAGGGTTGAGAGTCTCCCGATTCGTCAATCGGTAAACCATGTTGCTGAATGTGCTGGAGTTGATTTTGCAGTTGATGTAAATCGACTGATTGGCCTGTCTGAGTTTGTATGGAGGAAACCCCGGAACGTTGCAAGCTCTGTAATCGTTGACGTACGGCCTTGGCTAGTCGTGCCGCATCGAATGGAGGCGTGTCTGTTGGCTCAGTGTCAGTCATTGCAATCGTTAAAAAGAAGGTGAATGAAAGTTGAATTATAACGATTTGAATGAAAAAACGACCCCTGAGAGGCTTCATCCACGTAAAACTGAACCAATGAATCAGCGTGTTATATACGCTTTTCACGAGTGAAGATATCATTATAGCACTATGGCTTTACCACAAGTTGTCATCATTGGTCGCCCCAACGTGGGCAAATCCAGCATTTTCAATTGGCTCGCCGGTCGCCGGCTTGCGATTGTTGACGATGTAGCTGGAGTTACGCGCGATCGAATGACACAGCTATTACGTCATAACGAGCGATTTTTTGAGCTTGTGGATACGGGCGGGATCGGTATCAATGATGTCGATGATCTGAGCGATGAAATCGAGGATCAGATTCAGCTGGCGATGGATGCTGCAGATGTCATTCTCTTCGTCGTGGATACTCGAGAAGGTTTACTACCGCTAGACCAGGAAGTGGCTCAGCGACTGCGTTATATCGATAAGCCGATTGTTTGTGTGGCAAACAAGACCGATGAATCGGGCATGGATCCCGATGCTGATGAGTTCTATCGTTTGGGCCGGGGTAAGCTGATTCGCGTTAGTGCCATGCAGAATCGAAACAAAGAGCTGTTACTCGATATGATCGCTGAACGAGTCCCTCATTTGTCCGAAGAGGAACTCATGGATGAGGATATCGAACCTGGTGAAATGAAGATTGCGTTGGTGGGCCGACGTAATGTTGGTAAGAGCACGTTCATCAACACGTTGACTGAAGCGGAACGAATGATCGTCAGTGAAGTGGCCGGGACTACTAGAGACAGCGTCGATGTTCGTTTCGAGCTTGATGGTAAATCCTTCGTTGCTATCGACACTCCGGGTTTAAGAAAACGTAAGAGTGTCCGAACAGATATCGAGTTCTATAGTACACATCGTGCTCAACGAAGTATCCGCCGAGCTGATATCGTCTTGATGTTCTTTGATGCCTCACAACGTGTTAGCCAAGTAGATAAGCAGCTAGTGAAGTACATTGAGGACAACTACAAACCCTGTGTCTTTGTTGTCAATAAATGGGATTTGATGGTCGAGCATATGCCGACCGAGCGCTGGGCCAACTATCTTCGTGACACATTCCAAACCATGTGGCACGTACCGATAGCATTTATTACCGGTCAAACCGGTAAAAATATGAAGGCCTTACTGAACCATGCTCAAATGCTATATAAGCAGACTCAAATGCGAGTCGGGACCGGGGAATTGAATCGTTTGGTCAGAGATGCCATGCGACGCCACGCTCCGCCAGTCTTTAAGAATCGTAGACCCAAAGTGTATTACTGTAGTCAGGTCAGCACGCAGCCTCCAACGATCGTGATGAAGGTCAATAACCCCAAGGCTTTTGCTCCGGACTATCGTAGATATCTACTTGGAGTCTTACGTGATCAACTCGATTTCGGAGAAGTCCCGATTAAACTGTATCTGCAAAAACGTGAAAGTTCAGATGGACGAGATGAGATTGGTCCTGTTGGTTAAACAGACTACTGCCTGTTGAAAATCACGCCGGACTGTCATCTCACAGACTCTCAGGGGGAATCCCTATGAATGGCGATGATGATTCACCGATGCCGATTGCAAATCGTAATCGGTTGACTGCGGTCATTCAATTACTTCGCCCTCATCAATGGGTGAAAAACCTGTTAGTGTTTCTCGCACCAATCTTAGGTCAACAAATCACCGCGGAGGGGATTGCTTTGACGGGGCTATGGGCTTTTTTAAGTCTCAGCTTTGTCGCGTCTGCAGTCTATGTGCTGAACGATTTGATGGATGTTCAGGCAGACCGATTACACCTTACGAAATGTCGGCGTCCTTTGGCCAGTGGCGAAGTTTCCCTGAAACTGGCTCCTGTGATTTTTATCACGATGCTTGTGATGGGATTTGCCTTGGCTTACTGGTTTGTGGGCTCCGTCGAGTATTGCTATGCCCTGGGTAGCTACTTTGCGGTTACCTCGCTGTATACGTTTTGGATGAAACGAATCGTGATGGTGGATGCACTGGTGCTGGGAGGTTTGTTCACACTCAGAATTGTAATGGGCACGGTTGCTACCGGCGTAGCTTCCACGGTGTGGTTGCTGGCCTTTTCCATGTTCATTTTCACCAGTATTGCTTTTGGAAAACGGTTTAGTGAACTGTTCAAGTTTCAGGATGTGCCGGCCGATGATCCACGCCTGGCAAGCCTACGACGGCGAGGCTATGAACCAACCGACCTCCTGTTAGTTGAAATTATTGGCATCGTGACCGGTATGATTGCCGTACTCGTAATGGCACTTTATATGAATGAAGCCAAGGCCGAGTTATACATTTATCCGCAGGCATTATGGGGTGTAGTGCTGGCCGTTCTGTATTGGGTATGCAATTTCTGGATGATGGCCCATCGGGGCAAAGTTTCTGAAGACGCGGTGAAATACATCGTGCTTGATCGATCTAGCTGGGTTAGTGCTGCTCTGGTTATCACTAGTATGGTAATCGCGATCTGGCCATTTTCGTCGTGAGGTGATTTCTGATATGAATGACTCTTCCGCTGCTTCTCCTGATGATCCGCCCGAAATCTCTAGTGCAAACGCGGTCAATTCGACCCTGTCCGGATGGGGAAATTATCCCAAGGTTAACTGCACTGTACACTTCCAACGTCAGGTCGATGCTCTCCGGAACCTACTGGTGGAAGGCGATGTGATGAGTTCGATTCCCAGAGGGTTGGGACGCAGTTATGGCGATTCCTCTGTCAATCAGGACGGAGTGCTTGTTCAGACACCTCGCAATCGCCTGCTGGCTCTTGATGAAAAAACCGGTTGCCTGACGTGTGAAGCTGGAGTGAGTCTGGAAGAAGTAATTCAATGTGTCTTACCCAAAGGCTGGTTCTTACCGACGACACCAGGAACCAAATTCGTGACGATAGGCGGCGCGATTGCAGCCGATGTACACGGGAAAAATCACCATCGCGACGGAACGTGGGGACAGCATGTGAAACGCCTAAGCCTGATGGTCGCCGATGGTACGATTATGGAATGTTCGGCTCATCAGAACAGCGATGTCTTTTGGGCAACGGTCGGAGGCATGGGTCTGACGGGGATTGTTTTAGAAGCTACGATCCAGTTAATGCGAGTTCCGTCGGCATACGTCGAGGTTACTCAGCGTCGAGCATCAAATCTGTTTGAAGCCTTCGATCTGTTCTTGGAAACGGATGAACAATACAAGTACAGCGTCGCCTGGATTGATTGCTTGAGCAGCAGGAACAAACTGGGACGGTCTGTTCTGCTGTCAGGGAATGATGCCGAAGTAACGTCATTGAAACCCAAGCAGGCAAAGTCTCCGTGGAAGCTTCCAGCTAAAAGAGCCAAAAGTGTGCCGTTTGAGTTTCCAGGGTTGGCCATGAATCAGTTGGCCATCCGTGCCTTTAATGGACTGTATTACCGTAAGCATGGCAATCGCCAGATGCTGATGGATTTTGATTCCTATTTTTACCCTCTCGATTCCATAAATCACTGGAATCGAATTTATGGGAAACGTGGCTTTGTTCAGTATCAAGCATTATTTCCCAGAGATTGTTCGCGGGAAGCAATGGTCAAGCTGCTGCAAATAATTTCAAAATCAGGCCAGGCCTCCTTTTTAGCTGTCCTGAAAAGTAGCGGCCCGGCTAATCCAGGCATGCTGTCCTACTTGTTCGACGGACATACTTTGGCATTGGACTTTCCATTTCGCGGCGAAAAGACTATTCGCCTTTGTCATCAACTCGATCAGGTTATGCTGGAGTTTGGCGGCCGAGTGTACCTCGCCAAGGATGCGTTAATTGGTGCCGATACGTTTGCAGCGATGTATCCCCGTCTTGATGAATTTAAACAATTAAAACACCGTCTTGACCCGTTGACGAAATTTCGTTCCTGTCAGTCTGATCGAGTTGGAATAACGGAGCCACGGTAATCTGATCCACGGTAGTAGAAACAAGCATGGCTAAACAACAAACCCATACCGAGCGGCAACATCAGCGAGCTCAAAAGAAGAAGCGTACCCAACGGGACCACCCCAAAGATTCGTCGGTCAAGTTAACGGACATTCCATTACTCAATCTGCGTATTGGAATTTCAGTCGTGCTGACCCTAATGTCGATCGCTTTGGCGTTGAAATGCTTTGAATTCCCAGTCCCTGGATCGGGGAAGGAAACGACGATCAATATTGCGTCGGTAGGAATTGACGATGCTAATATTTTCATGACCTACGCCCAGAATATAGCAGAAGGGCATGGAGCCGTTTACTATCCCGGAGGTCCGCGTGTCGAAGGATTTTCGTCTCCGCTTTATCTGTTACTCTGTACCGCGGGGATGTACTTTACCGATGGTATTGAATTTTACCTGCTCCTGTTAAACGCAGTACTGCTATTAGCCGTCATTGTTACGCTTCAAGTATTCATTCACGGGCTAGGGAAAGAATCGATTGACGGGAAGGAAACTTCAGTCTCCCGACGCGAAATGCTAATCGTAAACTGGGCTGCCAGTGCCTTGTTGTGGGCTTGGATTGTTGTCAGTCCGCCATTCATTATTTGGGTATCTGCAACCATGATGGACGTCGGACTTTGGACATTCGTCTTTGTCTCCGGAAGTGTCGCTGCAGTCAAACTGGCATTGGAACCTGAAGTGCCAAGCCGGCGATTGGGGCTGTGGATAGTTTTACTGCAGTTAACCAGACCGGAATCATTCTACTTATGTCTTGTGTGGATTTCAGTCATTGTGGTCGCCAGGGTGAAGCAGGGACATGGGTTTACCAAAGCGGTGGCCGGTTCCAAACGCTTGATTAGCACGTACTTGATAGCAGTAGCCGTGATTGTTACCGGAAGGTACCTATATTTTGGATATCCACTTCCTAATACATACTACGCCAAAGTTTCTCCGGACTTGCTTTACAACCTAAAGCTTGGATTCGGGTATGCCTGGGGATTTATACAGGCTCAACCTTGGGTAGCTGTTGCCCTGTTATTGAATGTTGTGATACTGATCAAAACACTTGATAAAACCTGGGAGGCATGCACGACAGGAGAGTCAGATGCGAATTCATCGAATCATCCTTCCCAGCAACAGCAGGCATTTAGTTTAATAGCACTCATTTCCTTGCTAGCCGTACTGACACCGGTACTGACGGGCGGAGATCACTTCAATTACTCGCGATTTTTCCAGCCTTATTGGCCGCTACTCGTTCTGGCTGGGATCTATTTTTTCCGACAGTACTTCTTGATCGAATCACTGCCTACGATGCGAAAACCCGTACGGGTGGGGATGACAACGATAGCTCTGGCAGGGACGATGCTATTGGCACAGCAACCTCCTTGGAATGTGCTTATCAATTCTCCCGGAGCTCGGCCAACGCTAGCCAATGAATTTCAACTGGCCCTCGGGGGGAGACAGCTAGGGGACATGCTTAATCGTTGGCAGGATGAAATGCGAGTTGGCTCGGACGAGACGTCTCCTTATGCAAGTCTGGGAACACTAACTACCGGCGGAATTGGATTTACCTATGATGGGCCTGTGTTGGATATGTTGGGGCTAAACAATCTGGAAATGGCACACAGTGCAGGGGATCGGAAGGGGAATAAGAACCATGCGGCTTTTGATAAAGACGTGTTTTTTACTTTGTCGCCAACCCTGTTTGCTCCGCGACGACAGCCGAAAGCATTGACGAACAAAGCCAACGTCTTCCCATTTCGAAGCGATGGAGTCGATAGCTTTTGGCAAAGCACCTTAGACGGATTACAGGACGACCAGCGATTTAACGAGCAGTACTTAGCAATCGAAATTGTCGAATTGACTGATTCGGGTGAGCAACTGGGCCGGTGTACCGTTTGGGTCAGGCAATCCTATCTGAAGGAACTTAACGGTCATACGACCGATCATTTTTCATATACCGTACTGAATTAAATGAGCTAACCGTCGCCCGACGGATTACCCAAATGACTAGACTTGTTTTTGCGGAGGAACGCCTAGGCTCTTTCCTCCATCAATGGCAATGTCGGTACCGGTGACAAATTTGGCAGCATCTCCTGCGAGATACAAAACAGCCGCTGCGACTTCATCCACGTCGATCATACGGCCTTCCGCTTTCGCCATCGGGCTGGCTGCCAGCGTAGCCTGATAAGCAGTATCGTAATCACCGGTTGATTCAAGATCACGATTCATCATCCGAGTGTTCTCCACCGGCCCTGGGCAAACCGTGTTGACTCGTATACGATCCTTGGAATGACAGAGCGCGAGGCTTTTAGTAAATGCCACCAATGCACCTTTACTCGTGCTGTAAACCGGATCGTGTGCCCGGGGAAGTATCCCTGCATTGCTAGCCAGATTGATGATAGAACCACCGGACGGTTGCATATATGGGATCGCGTGCTTGCAACAGAGAAAGGCTCCCTTCAGATTGATTCCCATCACATGATCCCACTCACATTCAGAGACATCCGGGATTTGTTTGATTAAGCCCACGCCGGCGTTGTTAACCAAAATATCCAGATTGCCTGAGGGGGAAACAGCTTGTTCCACAAGTCCCACTACATCGGACTCATCGGTGACATCACAGGGACGTTGGAAAATACCGAGTTCAGCGAATAACTCATCATTTTCATCATTCGGTTCAATATCGCCACAGTAGACATCGGCTCCAGCCTTCGCCATAGCAATAGCAACAGCTCGGCCAATTCCATACGAGGCCCCTGTTATGATGGCAACCTTTCCGTCAAGCATCTTATCTGTCATGGTTTTGGTTCTTTCTGTTTCAGCGGTGTTTTTTATTGATCCATTAATCTCGAATGCCGAGAGCTAGTTTTCTCGCTCACGAGTTGTCTTCGGAATAGCGTTCTTTCACGAGTGAAAGCTCTATTGTCCTCCTCCTTCGGGAATTGGCCAATTCCATCCACAGGTATACCCACCATCCACATAAATCGTCTGGCCAGTGAGGAAAGCTGAGGCTTTCGAGGCTAGAAATAAAGCCGTTCCCACCATGTCTTCCGGTGTCCCCAGTCGCTTCTGAGGTGTATTAGTTAATCCCCACTCCTGCATTTGTTCCAGTGACCAGAGCTTCTGTGTGAGGTCAGTAAGGATAAATCCGGGAGCCAGTCCGTTGACGCGTACGCCGTGTTCGCCCCATTCCAAAGCGTGACCTTTGGTCATGTGTCCCA
>MDSW01124687.1_pt1 | contig 11554 bp, 8 predicted proteins | sample 811171 | NCBI WGS metagenome assembly MDSW01 (sample SAMN05326641, study PRJNA326480) | marine metagenome | isolation source: seawater | place: Atlantic Ocean: North West | collected 2012
GGTTTTGAGGATGACATTCGGCCACTAGCATCTGCTGGCGCAGATCGAGACCCTACTGCGAAAGAGTTGCCCACATTTAAAGAGCAGGGGCTTGATGGCGTGGAGTTTACTGGTCTGATGTGTCTTTTTGCGAAGTCAGACGTTCCTGACGAAGTAAAAGCTGATGTTGGCAAAGCAATTGAGCAAATCTCAGGTATTAAGGGCTTTAAAAAGTACATGGGTAAGAATGATCTTGCCGCGTTTTACACAAGCTCTGCCGATGCAACAGCGGCTCAAGCAGCTATGTTCAAAACGATGGCTCCGGTCGTTGAGAAAATTATAGCTAATAACTGATATCTGTTCTCATCAAGTTTTAGGGCAGGCACGGAGTGCCTGCCCTATGATTTTAGCAACCTGGGATGATTTCTGTGGAATTCAGCAACGAAAATTATAAGCGTAGACTAGAACTTGGTGTTGGTGTTGTTGTAATTGCCATCGGGGCATTTTTTATGATGCAAGCACTTACCATAAGCGCATCAAAAGAAATTGTTGGCCCAAGAACAATGCCAATGGCTTTGGCTGTTTCCATGATTATTGGTGGCGCTTGGTTAACTCTGAGAGCTTTAAGAGGTAGAGCAGGCGTGATCAAACCCGGTTACGGTTTCTTGGAAAGTGACTTGAAACGGATATCGCTCGTCATTGCATGTGGTGCAGCATTTCTGGTTTGTTTTTGGGCATTTGGATACTTTATAGCAATCATCATTACTTACATCAGCATGTTGTATACTTTTGGAGTAAGAAACAAAGTCTGGATGGTGGGTGGAGCGCTGGTATTCGCTGTTGTGCTTCAATGGCTCTTCATGGGTGTAATGTTACTGAATGATCCGAGTGGTGCACTCATTGATATTCGGCAATATACCGGTTTGATCTCAGGTGTTTGAATTATGATTTTTGACGATATTTTTGGTGGTTTTGTTACGCTTTTTTCGGATTCCTACGCTATTTGGTTTGTAATACTTGCATCGTTTGTTGGCATTGTTTTTGGCGCACTCCCTGGGTTAACTGCTGCAGCTGCAATTGCGATGATGCTGCCTATACTTATCGCTTACAATGACGAAATTGGTGGCCTTGCAGGTCTAGCTTTCCTTTATGTAATCGGAAAGTCGGGTAGGTATGGTGGATCAATTGCGGCGATCCTTTTCAATACGCCCGGTACTGCTGCCTCAGCAGCAACTATGCAAGATGGATATCCGATGACTCAGTCTGGACGACCTGGCAAGGCGTTAAAAACAGCAACTGTGGCATCAGCATATGGTGATTATTTTGGAGAATTTGTTCTAATTTTTGGTGCTGTGGCAATTGCGGCCTTCACCCGGCAATTTGGACCACCAGAGAACTTTGCAATTTATCTAATGGCTTTTGTTGTTATCGGATCGGTTGTGAACGACAGTGTTGTGAAAGGAATAATATCAACACTTTTTGGAGCATTCATCGCTTTGATAGGTGAAGACACGATAACTGGTCAATTTAAGATGACAATGGGAATAGACGAACTGGAGTCCGGTATGGCTCTTGTGCCTCTATTAATCGGCGTTTTTGTCATCTCTGAGGTGATTATCCAAGCTGAGAAAGCTGCAAAAACCACTGCAGTTAAATATGCTGCTGCTAGCTTAGATGATCCCACGTCACAGTACTTTACTTGGAGTGAGTTCAAGCGCTGTGTGCCATTGATGTTCCGTTCTTCAATTTATGGTTCTCTGATCGGGATGATGCCAGGCCTTGGCTCGTCAGTGGCTTGTTTTGTTGCTTATGGTGAAGAAAAAAGAAAAGCCAAGAATAAAGAAAAATGGGGTACAGGCGTGGTTGAAGGTATAGCCGCACCCGAATCCGCAAATAATGCGGTCTCTGGCCCGTCGATGATACCGCTGCTAACGTTGGGCATTCCCGGCTCGACCATCGCAGCGGTTCTAATTGGTATGTTTTTAGTTAATGGGCTCCAGCCCGGTCCAAGTATTTTTGCAACTGAGCCTCCTTTATTCATGGGTGGGCAATTAGTAAGCCCACGTGAATTTATTTTTGGTATATTTGCAGCTGGATTAGTTGGGATAGCCTGCTATGGGCTAATTGGGTATTTTGCCGCGCCGTGGATTGGACGGACAATTGCACTTCTGCCGACCCAGTATCTTTACCCGTTCATTTTTATCATCGCTTTAGCAGCTAGTTATTCATCAAGAGCATCTATCTGGGATGTCGGTTTTGCTTTACTTTTTGGCCTCATAGGCTATGCGATGCGAAGAACTAATTTTTCTGCAGCAGCTTTCATTATTGCGTTTGTACTGACTTCAAGCATGGAAGAAGCGTTCCGTCAGTCCATGATCATTTCTGATAGTGGTCTGATGATATTTTTTAGTTTTGAATACCAAAACAAGTTCTCCTATGCGCCTATTTTTCTAATTATCGGCTTCGCAGTTTTGTTAATGAGGGCTTTAGCTCCCTATCTCGGCAAGGGTAAGTCAAACGCCTAAAATAACGAAAATTCAGATGGACTCCAGAGTGTTTCTTATTTTTGGGGCCGGGCTGATTGGCGGGTGCACGGCACTTTTCATCGGTGTGCCAATGCCTTTTATGCTTGGTGGGCTTTTTGGCGCAGCGTCTTTTGTTCTTTTTTATGAAAACAGCAGGCCACAACTTCCGAAAATACCCATTACTTTCAGACAAGTGTTTATGGCACTGATTGGGGCAATAATAGGTACGCGTTTTTCACCTGAAGTTTTCCAAATATTGCCCGACTTTTGGATATCTGGTTTGGCACTCATTCCATTTATTTTAATTGGGCATTCGGGTAGCTATTGGATAATGCGTAAAATAAGTGGCTATAGCAGGCGCGATACTTTTTTTGCGACTATGCCAGCAGGTATTATAGATGCAATAGCGCTGGCTGAACAAATGGGTGCTGACATAAAGATTGTTGCAACACAACATTTCATCCGGGTGGTTATAGTTGTGACGTTAGTACCGTTGATATTTCTTACAATTGATGGAAATGTCGTTGGCTCTGCAGCTGGAATGTCAATGGCCAACTCAAATTATAACTTGGATGATGTTATCTCATTGTGTTTGATAGCATTTGTTGGCTTGGGAATTGGAAGAGCAATAAAGTTCCCGGCATCGCACATGATGGGCCCACTTTTTCTTGGATTTGTTCTATCCATATCCGGCTTAATACAGTTAAGCGTTCCTTTCTGGTTGCCTCACTTGGCGCAATTTGTAATTGGCACTGCATTAGGATCCCAGTTCTCGGGAATATCAAAAAATTTGCTGACCAAAGGATTTTTTGTGGGAATTGCTATTGGTACTTACATGCTTTTGGTCGGTGCTGTATTCGCATTCTCGTTACAGTTTTATGTGCCTGCAGATTTGGGCGCATTATTTGTGAGCTTCGCTGCAGGTGGTTTGGCTGAGATGAGTTTGATAGCTCTTTCACTGAATTTCAACCCGGTCATAGTAGCTTTACATCACTTGTTTCGAATAGTTCTTACCGTGAGCTTTTGTGGTGTTTTTGCAAAACGTTTTTTGAAATTTTAATACTTTTTCAACTCTTAATTGAGGCATATTCTGGGCTGACACCCGGTGGAGGAGTAGCGCCAAAACCACCCTTTTTCACAACAGCCTCAACTCCACCATTCAACTCAATAATTTTGGCCTGGTCAGTTTTAGCAGTTTGATCCACGGTCTCTGGATCACAGATTAGACGTAAATCTGCCTCAAGTTTTTTAACGACATCTGCGAATTCATGGTTGTCACCTAAATCTAATACTTCATCTGGGTCACGTTCAAGATCAAACAGTTGAGGTCTCATGCCAACGTAATGCATATATTTCCAATATCCCTTTCTTATCATAAAGCCCCCACTTTTTGATCCCATCGCGTGATACTCAGCAAAAATCATACGGTCATTCTCGTCAGGCTCATTTGCAATCTTTGAGAGCGATCTTCCAGGTTTTTGTGGCTCAACAGACAACTTAGCGGTTTCTAGAATAGTTGGGTATATGTCCACTAAACTCACTGGAGTTTGACACACTTTACCAATTGGAACGTTTGGGCCGGCTATAATAAGTGGTATTCCAATTGACTCCTCATAAAAATTTGATTTTCCCCACAAATTACGCTCGCCAATATTGTCACCGTGATCACTGGTGTAAATTATTTGTGTTGATTCCTCTAGTTCAAGTGATTTTAGAGTCTTTAGTATATTGCCGATTAATTCATCGATAAAACTTACGAGAGCGTAATAGGACTTCAATGCAATCTCAGTTTTTTCTGGTGTGAAGTTATCCATCAATTGACAATTTCGCATGGCTTCATGCCAAGGGTGTTCAGGCTCCGGCTTTGGTTTTGATGGCATTAGTTGCAGATTTTCATATAGTTCATAAAATTTTGGTGGTGCGATCAGAGGGAAATGAGGCGCAACGAGAGAAACGAAAAGAACCCATGGTTCTCTCGTGTTGGTTGTGTCTTTTAGCCATTTCACTGCCTCACTGGCAACTTGACGATCATATTTGTTATAATTCGTCTCGCCTGGCCCTATGTCTTCAGCCATAGACAGCGCTTTCCACCTTCTCGGTAGCGGTTCTCTCACACAGCCAAGAACATCGCCAACCCCGTCGACCACATGCATCGGGAGGGCTTGGAAATCAAAACCAACCGCATCGTCAGTATTGCGATAGTGTAGCTTACCAATTGACCCAACGTGTATGCCTGATTTTTGCAAAGCGTGTCCCCAAGATTCTGGTGTGCCTTTGTAAGGGGTCGCATTATCCCAATGACCAGATGAGTGAGCGTACTGCCCAGTGGCAAATGAGGCTCTAGATGGCACGCAAATTGGGACGTTACAGTATGCATTAGAGAAGACGGTGCCTATCCTTGCCAACCGGTCTAAATTCGGAGTCTGCACAATTGAATTACCGTAACACCTAAGGACTTTCCGGGTGTGCTCATCGGTCATGATTATTAACTGGTTTGTTAATTTGTTTTTCATAACTGATAACTCCTATTTATATTGGCGGACTTAATGTACCAGACAAATATTTACTTTGTTGGACATACTTTAACATTGTAAAATAATTTAGTGTCATTCAGGATGTTGATTTCATAACATTTTACCAGCTGAGTGTTTGGCGATGCCCTACAATAACTATCGTTCTGACCTGATGGGTTCGGCAACGCTGGATCCGTGTGAGGCTGTTGAAGTTGACAGCTTTCAAACATTTAAACTCACCTACACCGCTGGGAAATTTGGCATTGATGATCAAGGTGGCCTCAAAATTGGTTTTCGTGGCCATTTTGATGGCTCTCCAATTCAGTTTGAGGATCCAAAAGCACCTGGGTACACCACCGTAAAGGCATCAAACGGCGCCAAGCTCGAGGTGTCATGGGAAACTCGTAGAAATATTCGGCCATGGAATAAGTCTCTCTACGTAAGATGCCTGAGATTCTTGTCCGAGGGTGACCAGATAGAGATTGTTTTTGGCGACACTTCAAAAGGTGGGCCAGGTTGGCTCATGCAAACCTTTTGTGAGTCAGCCTTTACCTTTCAGATCACTGTAGACCCTTTCGCAACACAAGACTTCATCGCCCTCAAAGACAGCGACCACCCAACGATTAGTGTTGTGCCAACCAAGCCTGATTGCTGGGTAGTTGTACTTCCCACTTTGCGGCAACCAGATGAACCATTCCGTTTATCGATCAAATGCAATGACAAATGGGGAAACCCCTCAAATTTGATTGATAAGACTGTCACATTAAAAGCTTCATCATCCATCAAAAATTTACCTGAGACAGTTACATTTGAGCACGGCGATTTTTGCAAAGTAATCGAAGGTCTTACTGTCAGTCGTAGCGGTCGCCTTGATGTACATGCTCTTGGTGAGAATGGCGATATGTTGGCGTGTTCCAACACACTGGTTATTAGTCAATCTGAACGTCAACATTATTGGAGCGATATGCATGCGCAAAGTGGAGAGACAATTGGCGTCGGAACAGCAAGAGAATATTTTGAATTTGCCCGCAACAAAGCCTTTGTCGACATTGCTGGACATCAGGGAAATGATTTTCAGATTACTGACGCCTTTTGGAAACATTTAAACGAACTTACAGTCGAATTTAACGAACCGGGGCGCTTTTTAACTATTCCGGGATACGAGTGGTCGGGCAACACTGGCCTTGGTGGTGACCATAATGTCTGGTATCGGACTGAAGGGCGACCCATCTACCGATCCAGCAGGGCGCTGGTTGCAGACACCGAGATGCTGGAAAATGACGCCCACTCGACAGCGGATCTAATTACTCAACTAAAACACGAAGATGCCATTGTGGTTGCTCATGTGGGTGGAAGATATGCGGATATTAAACTTGCCCATGATGCCAAATTGGAACCCTCGGTCGAGGTGCATTCATCATGGGGCACTTTTGAATGGATTTTACATGATGCATTTGACTGTAATTATAAAATTGGCATCGTGGCGTCGAGCGATGGTCACAAAGGGCGTCCGGGATCGGAATTTCCAGGAAACAGTCAGTTCGGTTCATTTGGTGGGCTGACATGCCATCTCCTTCCTGGACTCGACCGAGACCAGTTCTTTGCTGCATTCAGAAACCGGCACCATTATGCCACCACCGGCGCGCGAATCTTTATGGATGTTAATGCGCAGATTGACAAGGAAATGCATCAAATTGGTGACATCATTCAAACCACATCTGACAATGTCACATTGAATGTTGAGGTCATAGGCACAGCACCGCTGGAACGCATAGATCTATTTGATGGCAAGAACATAATCGAAACCATTCGTCCGTGGAATCTACCTCGTCAAATCGAACGAGTTCGGATCACTTGTGCTGGACAGCATTATCGTGGACGTGGCCGGTTGGTCAAATGGGATGTAGGAGCGCGGCTTGATGCCGGACAGATCAAACAATATGGTACCGTAAATTTTTGGAATCCTAACAAACAGCCCAAGTTCTCGAGCGAGACTGAAATCTTATGGGAAACAGTAACCACCGGCGGTGCATCAGCGGTAGATTTGTGGGTGGACGGTTTTTCAGGTGCTGATACGCTTTTCGTTGATACAAACCAGGGCAACATGAAAATAGCTGCAAACAAAATTGATGAGACTGGTGTTACTCAGGAATGTGGGGGTATGGACATTCGACTTACTGTCCAACAGTTACCAAGGCAGCTTACCCAAAAACAGGTAGCAATCAGCCGAGATCTGAAACTAATAAATGGTATTGAAAGGCGCCTGTTTGTTCGAGTTACACAGGAAGATGGGCATCAGGCATGGACTAGCCCATTTTATATTTTACAATCATAGAAATGGACGCCACCATTAGTGACAACAGCCTACCAAAATACTAAGGACAGCATAAAAAATAAAGTACTACTCTGGAAAGTCTCCCGTGCAAAGATTTGAAGTTATCGCAGATTTATTTTGCCAAAATGGTGTTGAAACCTGTTTTGCTTTACTTGGCGATGCCAACATGCATTGGGCTGGCGCCATGCATGAACGCGGTGTCGAATTTATTTACACACGTCATGAGCATGCTGCCGTGGCTGCCGCCGCTGCTTACACGCGGTCATCTGGGAAAATGGGTTGTGCTAGTGTGACTTGTGGCCCTGGGCTCACGCAAATTATGACAATCCTACCGATTGCGGTTCGGGCAAATATTCCGATCGTCATCTTCGCTGGCGAAGCGCCGATAGGTAAGCCTTGGTACAATCAAATGATAGACCAAGCTCCATTTGTTCAGGCTTGTGGGGCTAAATATTTTGCTTTGCACAACCCGGATACGATTGTTCCGCAGATCAATGATGCCTTTAGATACGCAACTGACAGTAAATCACCGGTTGTGATTGGTGTACCATTCGACTTGCAAAAGCAGTTGCACAACAACCATGAAAATTTATTTCTTTGTGAGAACGTGGCGTCAGAACCAGGCTCACACAGTATTTCCGCGAATGAGATTGCATTCGCTGCGGAAAAGATTGCTGCCGCTAGCCGCCCAATCATTATTGCTGGGCTTGGTGTAGTCAATGCTGGTGCGAAGCAAGCCTGTATTGAGCTTGCGGAACAATCTGGCGCATTACTAGCAACGACTCTACCAGCAAAAGGGCTATTTCACGACCAGCCGTTTTGCCTAGGCGTTGCTGGTGGGTACGCGAGCGATAAAGCCAAAGCTATTTTTGCTAAATCTGATCTTGTTATAGGTATTGGTGCGCGACTGGCGTCTCATAGTTTCGAAGGGGGACAACTTACTCCTAATGCGTTTGTAGTTCATCTTGACGTTGCACCACAAACATATGTGCAAGGAAGGCACGCAGCAGATTTGTTAATAAAAGCAGATGCAAAATATGGCGCGAATGCTCTTAGTGCAGTGTTGGACCGGAAAACGGGGTGGCGCACACCAACGATGCAGCAGGTTACATCGGACGCATTGGTTTTACCAGATGATCGAATCACACCTGATGGTCTATTACACCCAATGGCGGTTATCAGGCAGCTTGCTGATACTATCCCTGCGACCTGTCACATAGTGAATACATCTGGCCATTGTGCTTACTATACGGCTCAAATGAATAAACACCCTCAAAGTCATTTTACTGTAATTAGAGAATTTGGTGCAATAGGGAATGGAACATCATTTGCCATGGGGGTTGCAACTGCCTTTCCTAACCGTCAGGTTGTTCTAATTGATGGTGATGGTTCTTTACTGATGAATGTACAAGAACTAGAGACAATAAAGCGGCATAATCTAAACATTTTGATAATTTGTTTGAATGATGGCGGCTATGGATCTGAGATACACAAATTGCGTGCAGATAACGCTTCACTAGCTGGTTCTTTATTTGGCCGTACTGACTTTGCGGCACTTGCCGAGGGTTTCGGAATTTCAGGCAAACGGTTGACAAAACTTGCCAATATGCGTGACCTCTTTACGGAATATCAACATGGATCTGCGCCAACTGTCTGGGATGTGCCAATATCCGACCTCGTAGCGTCACCTGTAATGAAAAAAGCGCATCCTGCATAACAATTCACAAAATAGGACTGCTAAAAAGTCTAACGTCGAGAAGAGAGGAATCATTTTGTCTAAGGTTCAAGAATTAAAATTGTCGACCAAAAAAATTTTGGCGCAGGTTTCAAATAAAGTTGGGCATATAATCTTTAATAACCCGGAACGACACAACGCGGTGTCTTTGGAGATGTGGGATGCTGTTGAAGAGGCATTAACCTTCTTCTCAGGTGATGATAACATTCGCGTTGTGATCCTTTCAGGGGCAGGCGGTAAATCCTTTGTTTCAGGCGCTGACATATCAAAATTTGACCGCGAGCGGGGGTCTAAAGATGCGGTCGCTCATTACAATTCTCGTATTAAAGTTGTATATGATTTGATCGAAAATTTTGCCAAGCCAACGATCGCTATGATTGATGGTTACTGTATTGGTGGTGGGCTGAATTTGGCTGCTTGTACAGATTTTCGTATTGTTTCAAAAAAATCTCAATTTGCCATGCCAGCTGCTAAGCTTGCTTTAGGCTATCCATTTCAGGCCGTAAATCGGTTAATTAACGCGGTTGGTGTGGCTGAAGCCAAATTATTGATGTTCACTGCAAAACGAATAGATGCAGAAACAGCGCTCAGGCTAGGCTTTGTTCAGGAAGTGGTAGCCGAAGATGCACTAGAGCAAAGGGTCATGGAAATTGCTGAAATGATCGCCGACAATGCTCCCCTAACAGTGGCTGCTATGAAATATATATCAATACAGGCAATGAAGGCTGATCCGGACAGCCGAGATATGAAAACCTGTGATGACATGGTGGCAGCATGTTTCTCATCAAATGATTATAAAGAAGGTAGAAATGCTTTCATGGAAAAGCGAAAGCCAAATTTTGGCGGCAATTAAACGACCAAAATTACTTCCGTTGGCTCCTGGAAAAACGATTCTGAAAAGACCAAATCATTGATTCAACGAGGGAGACAAAATGCCAGAAAAATCAGCTTTAGTTATTTCTGCACATGCTGCTGACTTTGTTTGGCGCTGTGGCGGTGCAATCGCGCTTCATCAAAAGCTTGGATATGAAGTTACAATAGTCTGTCTGTCGTTTGGAGAGCGCGGTGAGAGCGCCAGCTTATGGAAAGAAGGAAAATCTCTGGAGGAGATTAAGACTATCCGTCGTCGAGAGGCGGAAAACGCTGCATCTGCGTTGGAGGCGCATGATATACAGTTCTATGATCTCGGCGATTACCCGTTAGTCTTCAATCAAGATACAAAATTTCGGCTCGTCGATCTTATGCGTAATGTCAACCCAGAATTTATTATGAGCCACTCACTCTATGATCCCTACAATGTAGATCATATGAATACTTCATCAATCGTGATTGAATGCCGAATGATTGCTCAAGCTTGGGGCCACAATCCGGGTGAACAGGTTTTAGGTTCGCCCCAACTTTATTTGTTTGAACCCCATCAAACGGAACAAATGGGTTGGAAGCCCGATGTTTTTTTGAACATAAGTGAGGTATGGGAAAAAAAACGCGCTGCATTAGAAATGATGGAAGGTCAGCATCATCTTTGGCAATATTATGAAAATGTTGCGGAGAATCGAGGAAATCACTTTCGTCGAAATTCAGGTGGCCAGGCAGGCGGCATTGACGCTCCTTTCGCTGAGGCCTTTCAATCGGTATACCCTCGAACCGTTTGCTCTTTGTGATATTGTAGTGTCCAGGCTTCATTTTTACGAAAGGGCTGACGATGGATAGACGTGTTCCTGCAATGTGGATGCGAGGTGGGACGTCCAAGGCATTGTATTTCCTTCGTGAGGATTTGCCAGATGATGTCCAAAGGCGAAATCAAATGTTATTGAAAATTATGGGATCACCCGACGCACGCCAAATTGATGGGGTTGGTGGAGCCGATCCTTTAACGTCAAAAATCGCCATCATTTCCTCGTCTAAAGATACAGCGGCCGATGTTGATTATCTGTTCTTGCAGGTGTCTGTAGACAAGGCTGTAATTAGCGATAGTCAGGGTTGTGGGAATGTGTTGGCTGGTGTTGGGCCGTTTGCTATTGAGCGAGGCCTTGTAAAAGCAGGTTGCCAGCTAACTACGATAAGAATTCGTATGTGTAATACAGATGAAATTGCAGAAGTTATAATTTCAACGCCAGATGGAGAGGTCACTTATGATGGTGATGAGACGATTGATGGCGTTCCTGGAGCAGCTGCAGCAATTCCAATATTCTTTTCAAACCTTGCTGGATCAAATTGTGGTTCATTGATGCCGACAGGTAAAGGTATTGATGTTCTAGATGGTGTAGAGTGCACATTGATTGATAATGGTATGCCCTGCGTTATCATTAAGGCGTCCGAATTTGGGATAACTGGCCGCGAAAGTCGGGATCAATTGGAAGTAAACGCCGAGGTCAAATCAGCAATTGAGTCGATACGGCTACAAGCTGGCAGCCTCATGGAGCTTGGTGATGTTACCAAAAAATCTGTGCCCAAAATGACTCTTATA
>MDSW01000621.1_pt1 | contig 11553 bp, 7 predicted proteins | sample 811171 | NCBI WGS metagenome assembly MDSW01 (sample SAMN05326641, study PRJNA326480) | marine metagenome | isolation source: seawater | place: Atlantic Ocean: North West | collected 2012
CCGCAGCACATTGCGATCAAATACATCACCACTGGCGGGCTCCACCAGAATCATGACGTTTTTGTCGCTGGTGTAGGCTTCCTCAATCTGAATCAGGTCCCGCAGGTGCTGATTGCTGGGTTTGAAAAAGTCCCGCTGATCGGCGGAAAACTGGGCCCCCCAGGACCCCATCCCCAATATGACAGACCCCAGAACGGTCAGTAAGATACTGCTGATCCTGTGGTCCATGACCCAATGGGCCCAACGTCTGGCTAGCACGTCTATCCCCCGGCCTCAGGCCGTTGCAGTGGTTCACTTATAAAGAATGTATGGTAACGGCGGGCCGCCGGCCCGGACAGCGCTTAACGCGCCAGAAACAGGGATATTGAGGCCAGCGACCCTGGCCCTGCATGATCAGTGCTGAGCGGCCTTGCTGCTGCGATCAATTTTATCGATCAGCTGCATGCACAACGCCGAAAGTACAAAGCCAATGTGCACGATTAAGAGCCACATCAGTTTGGTTTCGTTTACCCCCTCGGCATCGGGTTTGAACTCCATATAATTTTTCAGCAAGTGAATGGCGGAAATAGCCACAATGGAAGAGGAGACTTTAAGCTTCAGGGAACCGGAGTCCATCTTACCCAGCCAGGAAAGCTTTTCGCTGTTCTCACTGATGTCAATCTTGGAGACGAAGTTTTCATAGCCGGAGAACATCACCATCACCACCAGGCTCCCCACCAGGGTCAAATCCACCAGAGTCAGAATCTTCAGAATCAGGGTCTGCTCGCTCATCTCGAACAGAATGGGCACCATATACAGCATTTCCTGAAAGAATTTGAAGGCCAGCACCAGCAACAGCAGGCTCATGCCCAGATACACCGGGGCCATCAGCCAGCGGCTGGCGTAAAGGGTCTTTTCGAGGATGGATTCCATCATGGTTCTGACTACCTGAACACCGTTATGACGGCCCTAAAGATACCGGAATTTCCGGGCCGGGTCACGATTCCGGTGGCGGGCGGTTGGTTTGGGGAAAGGCTTGCGACTACAATTGCTTAGACAGCGCGAATTTGGTGGCTCTAATTCGGAGTCAGGAGGTGGGCGCCCCGAAACCCGACTCCCACCCCCTGACGGGCCCAGACACACCACCACCCACAGAGCGAGCAACGTGACCGGTATTCAAAAAGGCAAAGCCAGTTTTATGCAGCCCAGCATCCGCATCGACGTGCGCTGGGTGCTGGACGGGTTAATGGATGATGGCCGCATCAGCGAGCGGGACATGAATTTTGTCTCCGGCCAGCGCCGGGAAAAAGCCGAGCTGAACTGGAACCCGCTGCAGTTTGTGGCCAAATTCAACCTGGATGACCAGCAGAACGAGAACCGTAAGCTGGATCTGGAGCGGCTGACGGAATGGCTGGCGAAACGGGCCCGGCAGCCCATTTATTACATCGACCCCCTGAAAGTGGATGTGACCGAGGTGACCTCCGTCATGTCGTTTCAGTTTGCCGAACGCCACGAGATTCTGGCGGTGGCGGTGGACGATGACAGTGTCACCATCGCCAGCGGCCAGCCTTTCCTTAACGAGTGGGAACAGGGCCTGGAGCAGATCATTCGGGGTCGGCTGATCAAACGGGTGGTGGCCAACCCCGCCGAGATCCGGCGCTTCACCCTGGAATTCTACAATCTGGCGCGTTCGGTGAAGGGGGCCAGCGGTGGCAAGGGGCCTTCCAACGTCACCAACTTCGAGCAGCTGCTGCAACTGGGGGAGCTCACTTCACCGGATGCCAACGATCAACATATCGTCAAGATCGTGGACTGGCTGCTGCAGTACGCCTTTGATCAGCGGGCCAGTGATATCCACCTGGAGCCGCGCCGGGAGCACGGTAATATTCGTTTTCGCATTGATGGGGTACTGCACGATGTGTACGAACTGCCGGCGCCGGTGATGGCGGCGGTCACCAGTCGGATCAAGATTCTGGGGCGCATGGATGTGGCGGAGAAACGCCGGCCCCAGGACGGTCGTCTGAAAACCAAGAGCACGGAAGGGGAGGAGGTGGAACTGCGCCTGTCCACCCTGCCCACGGCCTTTGGCGAGAAGCTGGTGATGCGGATATTCGACCCGGAGGTGCTGGTTCGCTCCGCTGCCCAGATGGGGCTGGCGGATGACGATTACGAGCGCTGGAACAATATGGTCACCCAGCCCACCGGCATCGTGCTGGTGACCGGGCCCACCGGCTCGGGCAAGACCACCACCCTGTATTCGACCCTTAAGCAGCTGGCCACCCGGGAAGTGAACGTCTGTACCATTGAGGATCCCATCGAGATGGTGGAGCCGGCGTTCAACCAGATGCAGGTGATGGACAATATCGACCTGACCTTCGCCGATGGGGTGAAATCCCTGTTGCGGCAGGACCCGGACATCATCATGGTGGGGGAGATCCGTAATCTGGAAACCGCCAATATGGCCATCCAGGCGGCGTTAACCGGCCACCTGGTGATATCCACCCTGCACACCAACGATGCGCCTTCCGCCATTGTGCGGCTGCTGGATCTGGGGGTGCCGCCCTATATGATCTCGGCCACCCTGCTGGGGGTGATGGCCCAGCGCCTGGTGCGCACCCTGTGCCCCCACTGCAAACGGGATACCCGCGTGGATCCGGATGTGTGGCACCACCTGATCCATCCGTGGAAGGGCAAGCAGCCGGAGCGGATTAAGGCCCCGGTGGGTTGCCTGGAATGCCGCAAGACCGGTTATCTGGGGCGGGTGGGCATCTACGAGGTGATGCCCCTGTCCCAGCAGCTAAAGGATATGGTGAGCAGTGCCGCGGAACTGTCCGACCTGCGCAAGCAGGCCATGAAAGAGGGCATGCGCACCCTGCGCCTGAGCGGGGCCCAGAAGGTGGCTGCCGGGGTCACCACCGCCGAGGAGGTGATGCGGGTTGCGCCGGTAGTGGGCAGTTACTAACCACGCTGATTTCTGAAGCAATCCGCCCTTTGTCGGCCGGGCTCCGCTAAAAACCGGGTCAAGTCTCCCTTTGCGGGCATTCGGTTGCTAGAATGCGGCATTCCGCCAGTTGTGTGCCTGGATTTGAAAACTCAGCCGAGGGGCCCGGGCTGACGCCGGCGGTGACCATAACAATAAGAAGTGAGCGCAATGAGTTCCCTGTTGTCGGCGTTTTCACCGGTACGCAATATCAAGCACCTGTTTGTGCGTCCGCCCTCCAATTTCAAGGTGTTGGATGGCTTTCGGGCCCTGTCCATGCTGATGGTGCTGGTGTTTCATACCTTTACCATCTATTGCACCTTTCACCCGGATATCGAGCTGATCGACATGGTGGAGGCCAGTACCTGGTCCGCCTGGATCTGGAACAGCGATAAAGGCGTGGATGTTTTCTTTGTTATCAGCGGGTTTCTGATCACCGGCATCCTGCTGCGGCAGCTGGATCAGGACCGGCGCATTCATTTTGGTAATTTCTATTATCGCCGCCTGTTGCGACTGAGTCCGGCCTATTGGCTGGTGCTGGGGCTTTATGCCCTGCTTAATCTGCCCAACGTCGATAATATCTGGGCCAATATCCTCTATATCAATAATTTCCTGCCCTATGAGGAGCAGGCCATGAACTGGTCCTGGTCCCTGGCCATTGAAGAGCAGTTCTATCTGCTGTATCCATTGATTCTGATGTTGTTGGTGCAGTATCTGAAGCGGCCCTTGCTGGGGCTTTGGCTGTTGCTACTAGCCTCATTCCTGGTGCGGTTCCTGATCATCATCACTGATCAGCGCATTCTCACCACCAACGGCAGCGAGCTGGTGATGAGCCCCGAGGCCCATGCTTATCATTTTTCGGTGCTCTACGATAATCTGTACACCCGCTTCGGTTCCCTGCTCTGTGGCTGTATCGCCGCTTTTTACTATTTCCATCACGAGGCCGCACTGCGGCGTTTTCTGAATTCCGGTTGGGGCAAGGTGCTGGAGCTGGTGAGCTTTGGTCTGATTATCTTGTTTCTCTGGCTGCCGGTGTTAAGCCGCAGTTTTGATGATATGACGGCGTTCAGCGTGCTGTACCAGACTGTCAGCCGCAACCTGTTCTGTGGCGCGGTGGCCTACGTGGCGCTGGTATGCCTGGAGCGCAGCTACCTGAGCCGGGTGTTGAATCTGATATTCGGCAATCGTATCTGGTATCCCCTGGCTCAGCTCTCCTACTCCATGTACCTGTTGCATGTATTCCCCATTGTGCTGGCGGTGCAGATGGGCGTGAACGCCATGACCAAGTATCCGGAGCGCTATGACTACAGCCACTGGGAGGCCATGAGCCTGCTTTGTCTTTATTCCACTGTGGCCACGGTTTTGGGGGCGTTCCTGATTTACATGCTGGTGGAGCGGCCCATTATGAATCTGCGGAAGTGATATGACGGCGGTACGGGCGGATAAAAGAGTGTGGGCGGCGCTGGTCCTGGGCCTGGTACTGACCCTGCCGGCCCTGTGGGTGGGCCTGCAGCTGGACGATTATTTTCATTGGGGGCTGGTGACCCAGCACAGCCCGGTGTTGCAAACCCAAAGCCCGGGTAGCCCCTACGGCCTGTTCAGTTTCGTGGATGGGGATCCCAACCGGGTTTCCGACCTGGTGAATCTGGGGCTGCTGCCCTGGTGGACCTATCCCCAGGTGGAGTACGCCTTCTGGCGCCCCATCACGGAATTAACCCATATCCTGGATTATGGTCTGTGGCCCCGGCAACCCTGGCTGATGCATCTGCACAGCCTGGTGTATCTGCTGCTGTTGCTGGGCTTGAGCGCCCACCTGTTGCGCCGGTTGCAGGGGGACAGCGCCGCCTGGGTCTGGGCCCTGTTTCTGTTCGTTGTCTCCTACACCCACGGTGTTCCCGCCGGCTGGCTGGCCAATCGCAATGCGGTGCTGGCCACCCTGTTTCTGGTGTTGACCCTGCTGGCCCACCACCGCTGGCGCCAGGGGGATCGGGGTGTATTGAATTTCAGCGCCGGCCTCTGTTTCGCTGCGGGGCTGCTCTGTGGCGAGATGGCGGTCAGCACCGGCGCTTATCTGGTGGCATACGCCCTGTGGCTGGAGCGGGGGTCGCTTTGGGAGCGCCTGATGTCGTTGGGCCCTTACCTGGTGATTGGTGTTGCCTGGCTGGGCATGCGGGCGCTGTTGGGTTACGGCGCCAGTGGCTCCGGTCACTATCTGGATCCGCTGCAGAACCCGCTGCTGTTTCTGCAGACTTTTGCCGGTCGGGGCGCGGATCTGTTGGGGGGATTATTCTGGGTGGTGCCGCCGGAGCTGGGCTCCGGTCTGCCGGCGGCGCGACGCTGGGTTTACCTGGGGTTGTTCCTGCTGTTGCTGGCGGTGGCCCGGCCCCTGCTGCGGCGGGATGCCCGGGCCCGGTTCTGGCTCACCGGCGCCCTGTTGTGTTTAGTGCCTGTGGCCAGTACCGTGCCGCACAGCCGGTTGCTGATTGCCGCCAGCCTGGGAGCCGCCGGGTTTCTGGGTTTGCTGCTGGCAGCCTGGCGCCAGGGAGAACTGGCCCGGGGGTTGATGCCCCGTTTTCTGGTGGCACCCATGCTGGGACTGCTACTGTTCTTGCACCTGGGGATGTCGGCTTTGCTGCTGCCCCTGGAGGTGGTCTCCATGCGCCTGCTGGGGGACACCTACCTCAACAGCGGTGCCCGCAACTGGCAGCTGGAGGCACTGCCGGCGGGGACCACACCGGTGTTGATCAACCCCCCTCTGTCCAGCGCCGGTGGCTATATCAATGGTGTGCGGGCCTATTATGGATTGCCGGTGACCGCCCAGACCTGGCTGCTGGCGTCCGGCATGAAACCTCTGCAGTTGACGGTCATCGACGAACACAGTCTGGAATTGAGTGCCGCCACTGGCCTGTATGATGCGGTACAGGAAGGGGTGTTGCGGGGCCCCCAGGCGCCGTTTGCGGTGGGCGATCAGGTGCGGCTGTCCGGGTTGGTGATCACGGTGCTGGCCACGGAGCAGGGGGCGCCGGTACGGGCCCGATTCCAATTCGATGCCCCCCTCCACAGCGACCGCTACGCCTTCTATCACTGGCACAGTGGCAAGGTGGCGGTCTGCGTGTTACCGCCGCCGGGCACTTCCATCGAGCTGCGCCTGGACTCACAGCACTGCGCCGGTCCCTGACCACGGTCCCGCTGGTGGCAATTCCGGTTGCATCGGCGCCGGGGCCGGCGTAGGTTGCTTGCGGAACAGGTCGGGGCGCACGCAATGGACGGGCAGAACGACTTTCTGGCACGATTCCCTGATGCAAAATGGGTTCTCCTATGACGTTATTTAGCTCTGATCACCTTCCCGATGAGCGCTTTCCCGAGTCCGTGCGGCCGGCATTGAGTCAGTCCCTGGAGCGGCTGGAAGAAGCCCTGAGGGAGGCGGATTTGCTGGACCCACTGCTGGGCCTGGAATCCCAACTGCAGCAGCAGTTGCAAACCTGCCTGCTGTGCAGTGATTTTGTCACCGATCAATGGGTACGGCACCCGCAGTGGCTGGTGACGCTGCTGCAAAGCGGCGATCTGCAGCGGGAATACAGCCCCGGTGCCATGGCGCAACGGCTGCGGCCGGAGCTGGAGGCGGTGGCGGACGATGCCACCCTGGGTCGTGCGCTGCGGCGGTTCCGGCGGCGGGAAATGGTGCGGCTGATCTGGCGTGACTGTAACCGGCTGGCCAGCTTTCAGCAGACGGTGCGGGAGCTGAGCGAGCTGGCGGACACCTGCATCGATCTGGCGCTGGAAAAAATCTATGCCTGGATGGAGCCCCAGTTCGGGTTGCCCTATTACCCCAAGTCCGAGCAAACCATGCCTTTGGTGGTGCTGGGAATGGGCAAACTGGGGGCCCGGGAGCTGAACCTGTCGTCGGATATTGATCTGATGTTTGCCTATGCCGGTGAGGGGGAGACCCGCGGTGGTCGCAAGGCGCTGGCGCACCGGGACTTTTTCACCCGCCTGGGCCAGCGCCTGATCAAGGCCCTGGATGAACAGACCGCCGACGGCTTTGTGTTCCGGGTGGACATGCGATTGCGGCCCTATGGGGCCAGCGGCGCCCTGGCTTTGAATTTTCGCGCCATGGAAAGCTATTACGAGGAACAGGGCCGGGAATGGGAACGTTACGCCATGATCAAGGCCCGGGCCATCGGTAGCGACAACGGCGATGGCGAGCGTCTGCTGCAACGGCTTAAGCCCTTCGTTTACCGCCGCTACGTGGATTTCGGCGTGATCGACTCCCTGCGGGAGCTGAAAAAACTGATCAATCAGGAGGTGCTGCGGCGGGGCAATGAAGACAATGTCAAAACCGGCGCCGGTGGTATCCGTGAGGTGGAATTTATTGCCCAGGTGTTTCAGTTAATCCGCGGGGGGCAGGATGTGGAACTGCAGCAACGTAATCTGCTGCAGGTGATGGGAGTGATTCGCGATCTGGGCCTGCTGCCGGAGCCGGTGGTGAGTTCCCTGTGCGACGACTACGTATTCCTGCGCAACGTTGAACACCGGTTGCAGGCGTTGCAGGATCGCCAGACCCAGTCGCTGCCCGGGGATGCAGAGCAACAGGCCCGCATCGCCGTGGGCCTGGGGTATGCGGACTGGGCAACGTTTTACGCCGAGTTGAAGTCCGTGCGCGGTCGCGTCCGCACCCATTTTGACGCCCTGATCGCCGCGCCGGAGGATCAGGACGAGGTGTCCGTTGAGGATCAGGCGGTGGCCCTCTGGCTCAGTGACAGCGATTCGGAAGAGGGCCGGCAGGATCTGGAAGCACTGGGGTTCGACAATGCGGAGACTTCCTGGCATCTGCTGCATGAACTGAAAACCAGCCGCGATGTACTGCATCTGCAGGCGGTGGGCCGGGAGCGGCTGGACAAGCTGATGCCTCTGCTGCTCAACGCCAGTGCCCAGCAGCCGGATCCGGATCTGACCCTGCGGCGGGTGCTGCCGCTGGTGGAAGCCATTATCCGGCGTTCCGCCTATATTGCCCTGCTGGTGGAGAACCCCAAGGCCCTGGAGCGCCTGGCATTGCTCTGCGGCGCCAGCCCCTGGGTGGCGGAGACCATCGCCCGCCATCCCATGCTGCTGGATACCCTGTTGAACGAGGCCAGCCTGCTGAACCCCCTGGACGTGGCCACCCTGCAAAACGAATTGCGGCAAATTCTGTTGCGGATTCCGGAGGACGATCTGGAGCGGCAGATGGACGCGCTGCGTCAGTTCAAGCACAGCCACGTGCTGCGGGTGGCGGCGTCCGAGATCGCCGGTACCCTGCCATTGATGAAGGTAAGCGATTACCTGACCTGGCTGGGGGAAACCCTGCTGCAGGCGGTGCTGGAACTGGCCTGGCACCAGATGGTGGCCAAATACGGTCGGCCCCAACGCCAGGACGGTAGCTCCTGTGAGCTGGATTTCATTATCGTCGGCTACGGTAAGCTGGGGGGCATCGAACTCAGTTACAGCTCCGATCTGGATCTGGTGTTTATCCACGATGCCGCCACCAGTGGCGCCACCGATGGCGACAAGAGCATCGACAACAGTGTGTTCTTCGCCCGCCTGGGGCAGCGCATTATTCATATCCTCACCAGCAAAATGGCCTCCGGCGAGCTGTATGAGGCGGACATGCGGCTGCGCCCCTCCGGCAATTCCGGGCTGCTGGTGAGTACCCTCATGGCGTTTGCGGATTACCAGCAGGACAAGGCCTGGAACTGGGAGCATCAGGCCCTGGTGCGGGCCCGGGTGGTGGCCGGCTGCCCGCAACTGGCGGAGCGCTTTGCCCAGGTCCGGGAAGCCGTGTTGGCCCGGCCCCGGGATGAAGCCACTTTGAAGCAGGAAGTGGTGGCCATGCGGGAAAAGATGCTGGGGCACCTCAGCAGCTATAAAGAGCTGGAACTGAACCCGGAGCATATGACCGCCGAACACCGGTTCGACCTGAAGCAGGATCCCGGGGGCATGGTGGATATCGAATTTCTGACTCAGTATCTGGTGCTGCGCTGGGCAGCGGAAAAGCCCACCATGGCCACCTACACGGACAATATGCGCATTCTTGATACCGTGCGGGATGAAGCGCTGTTGCCACCGGAGGCGGTGGCGGCGCTGCAGGAAGCGTATCTTTTGTATCGCGGGCAGACCCATACCCTGGCGCTGCAGAACGCGGGCAAGCACGTGAGTGCCGACCAGTTTCAACAGCAGCGCCGCCAGGTGCGTGAAATCTGGCGTAAAACCTTTACTTAATATGCTATAGTTGCGGGTCCCGGAGCCGCGCCTGCTGTGGGCTGCCGGCGCATCCGATGGTGACACAGCGCAAATTGTTACACTGCTCGATAGGAGAAGTAGATCATGTCCATGGCCGACCGCGACGGTCTTATCTGGTTTGACGGAGAAATGGTACCCTGGCGCGATGCGCGGGTCCACGTGCTGACCCATACCCTGCACTATGGCATGGGTGTGTTTGAGGGTGTGCGCGCATACGAAACCGTCAACGGCCCGGGCATTTTCCGTCTCCACGAGCATACCGATCGTCTGTTCCGTTCCGCCCACATCATGAATATGAAAATTCCCTTCTCCAAGGACGAGGTGAACGCGGCGCAACTGGCGGCGGTACGGGAAAACAATCTGCCCCACGCCTATCTGCGGCCCATGGTGTTCTACGGCTCCGAGGGCATGGGGCTGCGGGCGCACAATCTCAAGGTGCATATGATCGTGGCCGCCTGGGAGTGGCCCGCCTACATGACGCCGGAAGCCAAGGAACTGGGGATCAAGGTGCGCACCTCCTCCTACACCCGCCACCATGTGAACATCACCATGTGTAAGGCCAAGGCCAACGGCAACTACATTAACTCCATGCTGGCGCTGAACGAAGCCCTGTCCTGCGGTGCCGAGGAGGCCCTGCTGCTGGATCCGGAAGGCTATGTGGCGGAAGGCAGCGGTGAGAATATCTTTATTGTGTACGACAACAAACTCTACACCCCCGAGTTGACCTCCTGCCTGGACGGAATCACCCGGGCCACGGTGATTACCCTGGCCCGGGAGCTGGGCTATGAAGTGATTGAAAAGCGTATCACCCGGGATGAGGTGTATGTGGCGGATGAGGCGTTTTTCACCGGCACCGCCGCGGAGGTACTGCCCATTCAGCAACTGGATGGTCGCATTATTGGTTCCGGCAAACGGGGACCTATCACCGAGCAGCTGCAGACCCTATATTTTGATCAGGTGATGGGCCGCGCGGAACAGCATACCGACTGGATAACTCTGGTCTGAGCTCCACCCTTCATTCATAAAGGCACAGTATGGCGCGCTATGACTGAAACCCCCGCCCGCGTGCTGTGGGTGGTCACCGATGAAAAGCCGGGTCACCGCAGCCAGCAGGAAGGGTTGGTGGAGCGGCTGCAGACCCTGGCGCCCTTCGATGTGCACTGGCTGAATATTCAGAACCTGCAGCTAAGTCTGATGGATGTGTTGCTGCGCCGCCCGGTGCGCCCGGAGCTGCCGGCGCCGGACTGGATTCTCGGTGCCGGTGCCGGGACTCACGCCTTAATCCTGAAACTGAAATACCGCTTTGGTGCCAAAACCATTCTGCTGATGCGGGGGGCCTTTCCCATGGCGCTGTTCGATGCCAACATCACGCCATTGCACGACAACCCGCCCCAACGGGCCAATGTGCTGCCCACCATCGGGGTGATGAATCCGGTGGTGCCCCGCTATTTTGGCCGCAATGACACCACCGGTACTTTCTTGATTGGCGGCAGCAACGAGCACTACCACTGGGATGATGGGGAGATTATCGGGCAGGTGGTGCAGGTGTGTCAGGGGCAGCCGCATGTGCAGTGGGTATTGACGGACTCCCGCCGCACGCCGGACAGCTTTCTGCCGGCGCTCAAGGCCCTGGGGCTGGCCAATCTGGAACTGATCAGCCACCGGGATACGCCGCGGGGGTTTATCAAGCAGCAACTGGATCGCACCGGACAGCTGTGGGTGACCCGGGACAGTGTGTCCATGGTGTATGAATGTCTGACCTCCGGTGCCCCCACCGGGTTACTGGCCATGACGCGGTTGCGGCAGTCGCGGGTGGTGAAGGATATGGATAAATTGCTCGGCGAGGGCTGGTTGCAGGATTTTAATGGTTGGGATCTGCGCCAGCCGCTACCGATCACGGAAAAACGCCTGTGGGAGGCGGATCGGGGCGCCCGCTGGTTGTTGGAGTATCTGGGCTAAAGGTGATCGGGAATCGAGTGTCGGACCCGGTGCGGCGTGGGAATGCCGGCGAATTTCACGCCGCGCGCTGGTTGGCGATCTGTTGATAGAGTCGCAGATATTCCGCCACGATATGGTCCCGGCAATAACCTTCCCGATAAACCCGCTCGCCGCCGGCGATCAGTGACTGGCGTAATTCCTCGCTGTCCAGCACCCGTTGAATGGCCCGGGCCAGGGCATCGGCGTCGTCAATGGGAGTGAGCAATCCGCTGACGCCGTCGGTGATGGCCTCGCCGGGGCCCTGGGAGGCGGTGGCCACGATGGGACAGCCGTGGGCCCAGGATTCCATCACGATGGAGCCCAGTCCCTCATGGCGGGAG
>MDSW01079650.1_pt1 | contig 11553 bp, 13 predicted proteins | sample 811171 | NCBI WGS metagenome assembly MDSW01 (sample SAMN05326641, study PRJNA326480) | marine metagenome | isolation source: seawater | place: Atlantic Ocean: North West | collected 2012
AGGTGGTGCTTCCATACTTGGTGGAGCAGGTGGTGCTTCCATACTTGGTGGAGCAGGTGGTGCTTCCATACTTGGTGGAGCAGGTGGTGCTTCCATTTCAGGAGGTGCTGGAGGTGCATCTAAACTTGGTGGAGCAGGTGGTACATCCATTTCAGGAGGTGCTGGAGGAGCAGGTGGCATATCCATTCCAGGAGGAGCAGGTGGTGCTTCCATTCCTGGAGGTGCAGGTGGTGCATCCATACTTGGTGGAGCAGGTGGCATATCCATGCCAGGTACTGGCGGAGGAGCCATCATACCTGGTGGAGGTGGAGGGGGTGCAATATCACCACCAATTGGTGGTGGATTAGACATTCCCGGAGGTGGTGGCGGTGGTGTATTTAATTCTTCATCAGTCATATTAGTGGCTCCCTTAGCAACCTTGGGATTCTCGCCAATTGTATAATGATTGCCTTGGGCAATTAGACTGAAAATTATTGTATCTTGATAAGAAGTTTCAAAAAACGAAGTCATGAGGGTGTGTTGAGTAGCATGGATTCTAGCACACCCCCTGTATTGTTTGTAGTTGGAACTGCTGGAGCTGGAAAGTCTTCATTAGTCAATTCTTTTCAAAGATGGAGTCGTTTTTTAGATATTGAAACAATGTCTGTAAATCTAGACCCTGGTGCCGAAAGAGTGCATTATGATCCCGAATTTGATGTAAGAGAATTTATATCTCTTACAGATGTAATGGATGAATATGATTTAGGCCCTAATGGTGCTCAAATATTAGCAGCAGACCTTTTAGCAGCCCAAGCAGAAGAAATAGGCCTTGAATTAGAATCATTGTCTGGTGATTTAATAATAATTGACACCCCTGGGCAAGTAGAGTTATTCGCATTTAGGCAGGCATCAAATCATTTGGTAGATGTATTAGGTGGGGAGAATGCCGCTATTGTATATTTATTCGATCCAATGTTGTCAAAAACAGCAAGTGGTTTTGTCTCCCAAATGTTACTTTCTTCAATAGTTCATTTTAGATTAGGATTGCCAACAATAAATTTTGTTTCAAAGTCAGATTTACTTGAAGAAGATGAATTAGCAAAAATTCTTGAATGGGGAGAGAGGTTGGAAGTTTTAGAATATGCGTTATATGATGAAGCAGGCGGTCAAAGAACAGAATTTGCTATTGGCCAATTAAGAATGATGCAAGAATCAGGGATTTTACCTGGTTTAGTGCCTCTTTCTAGTGAATTAGAGGAGGGTTTGGCAGATGTTTTAACTTTCGCCCAATCGATGTTTGGTGGTATGGCAGATGCAAAAGATGGTTCTTCACCCGATTTAGACTTTGAATAACTGCTAATGATTATGACCTTGTTTTTCTACGGCCTAATAGTGCAGAAGTATGGATAGTGTATTATCAATAGATGATTTAGAAGAAGATCTTGAACAAATATTGCAGTGGGCAATAACAATGAAATCCGATGATGAAATTGCTAGTGATTTTTTCCCTTTGATGAATATGAGTATTGGTTCAATTTATGAAAAACCTAGTACAAGAACAAGAGTTTCATTTGAAGTTGGAATTAACAAATTAGGTGGTAATTCATTAACCTTGTTAAAAGGAGATATACAGTTAGGTAAAAGTGAAACTATTGCAGACACAGCAAGGGTACTATCAAGGTATTTAGATGCCCTAACATATAGGTGTTATTCACATTCAGATGTTATGGAATTATCCAATAATTCTGAAGTTCCAGTAATTAATGCACTTTCTGATAAACACCATCCTTGCCAAGCGGCAGCAGATTTGATGACAATTATTGAGAAAAAAGGAATGGACGGTATTAAAATAGCGTGGGTGGGTGATGGAAATAATGTTTTACATGATCTGATGTTGGCAGCCTCAATTTTTGGTTTTGATATTACTTGGGCTGTTCCAAAGGGGTATGAACCAGATTCAGATGTTGTATCCCGTTCCAAAAAAATCGCTGAAAAAACAGGTTCTAAACTTAATGAAACAAATGATCCTATTGAAGCTGTAAAGGATGCGGATGTGGTTTATACTGATGTATTTATTTCAATGGGTGAAGAACATTTAGAAGATAAAATGAAGGCTTTTTCAGGATTTCAAGTAAATGAAGAACTGGTCTCAAATGCAAAAGAAGATTATATTTTCATGCATTGTTTACCAGCCCATCGAGGTGAAGAAGTTACGGATTCAGTTATAGATTCTAATAATAGTGTAGTTTTTCAACAAGCAGAAAATAGGATGTGGTCGCAAATGTCAATGTTAACTTACTTAGTAAATCGCCCTGCATGGGATACTTATTCTGAATTACTTGAAATTAATTATTAGTTGATGTATGGGAGCAATAAATTAAGTGAAAAGAATCCAATTAATCCTAACACCATTGAAATCAATAGTGAATTTATCGCTTTCTTATCATTTCCTGTACTCATGGGTCCATTTAATGAGAGTAATACGTACATGGTGGGTCCCTGAAACATTATCATCCAATATTCTAAATTACCCCAGTTCATTACGAAGGGCAACATTATTGAAATCACTCCTAGCATTACAAAAATATATGCTAATTTTCTAGAATTTTGTTCTCCAATTATTATTGGGAATGTTCTTCTCCCCCATTTTAAATCACCTTCAACATCATGAACATCTTTTATTATTTCTCTTGATATTCCAATGAATGTAGCCATTAAAGCAATACACAGCGTTACACTATGGTTGTATTTACCTACAGAAGCACCTCCGTAAATTATTACAAGTCCTAGCATACCTCCAATAATGAAATTACCTAAGTATCCGTACTTTTTTGTTTTTGGTCCTATTTCATAACTAACCATGAGGGTGAATGAAATGAACCATATAATAGTCATTGGAGCCCAATCCAAAGCAATATTGTTAAGGATATAAGCTCCATATGATACACACAAAATTGATACAATTGAACATAAAATAGCTAGATACCAAGCCTGTTTAAGGCTCATTTTCCCAGAAGGTAAAGATCTCAGTGGATGTGAAATCTTATCAATTTCAATATCCATTATGTCATTTAGTATATTTCCCGCAGCCATGAAACTAGCTACAGAAATCATTTGTAAAATAACATTCAAAATCAAATCATTATTCCAAGGTACTTGTATTGTTACGTAGCTACCTGTTAATACAGTTGCAGAACCAATAATTATATTTCTAAATCTTATGAGACTTAGAATGGATTTTAAATCTGGTACTAACCTCTCGTTGCTTCCCATTGATTGTACTTGAATATATTTAGATATAAATTAATGGATATTGAATGCTTCATTTGGCTTTTTTAATCCCCATATGCAAATTCTACATCTATATCCATCTCCCATGGAATTATTTAGAAACCCCACTTTTTCAAATCTTGAATCTTTAGCTAGAATATTTCCTAATTGATTCATGGATGTTCCCCATCTAAATCTGGAATTTATATGATCAAATATTTGTGTTGTATTTGCTTGACCTGTATTTTCTAAATAATTTAAAACCGCTAATCTTAGTCTTTTTGTACTGCTCATATGATCACTTTTTCTCGATTTAATTTTTTGCCAAATATTCTTTCAATCAGGAAATTAATACTGTTTAATTTTACTTCTTCTATCTTTTCAGTACCTTTATGCCAGGGGTTCCATTGCCCTAACTGTACTTTATCGCTTAATTTACCTGTGTTTGTTACAGTTTGTGGTATTAATTCTGATTCTATTTCTTTTAGAATCATTCCAGTAGTTCTTAAATCAGAAAATCTGATGTCTTCTAATTCGTTTTTTTTCCCATCTTTTCGTTGCATGATTATTGCTACTGTGTGTTTCACTTATCAATGCAAAAAATAGACGGAAAAGTGAAAGTGAAAGTGAATCTGTTTGTTTTTATGCTATAATTCAAATTTTCACTTTCACTTTTTAACGATTAAATAAAATAATCGAGATTCGCCGATATATCACAGGCTCGTGTAGTGTAGTGGCCCATCATGAAGCCCTCTCGAGGCTTCGACCCGGGTTCAAATCCCGGCACGAGCACTATTGAGTAAGTATAATGATTGTAGTGCATTTAAGGTTAATTGGTGAGGCCATGGTTAACCAAGTTGAACTTACAGAAAGAGAAACTTCGGAATTAGTAGCTAGTTCTCCAGATTTAGAACATTTAATTAATTGGTTAGATCGATTGGGACAAAGAGCCACATTAAAAATAATTGAAGAAAAATTACTTAATTTGAACATTAATGCGGATGAAATATCTACATTTTTAGGTTATACTGATGACGGATACCAAAGAAATATTGTTAAGAAAACAGATCATTATGAATTAGTTTTGATTTGTTGGAAACCGGGCCAGAAAACTCCAATACATGACCACAAGGGAAGTGATTGCGCTTTTCTAATCCTCGAGGGTGTTTCTACTGAATCAATATTTGTCACCGAGGGTGATGGATTGGAGCTGTCCAGAGTTCGAAAATATGCTCCGGGCGAGGTGTGTGCTGCTGGTGAGCCTGACATTCATAGAATATCTAATGAAGAAGGAATTAATTTAGTAAATTTACACCTTTATACGCCTCCTCTTAGAAATATTAATATTTATGAAGATTAGTAAGGATATACAAACTTGTGGTAAATATGCGTCACAAAGTAATTAATAATCAAAATTTGATAGATGAATTAGCATTAATTTTCCCTAACGTATCTACAAATAAACTAAGGAAAATGCTTACACATAATCGAGTTGAAGTTGATGGTGAAGTTGTGAATAAGGCGAAAAAAGAAATTTGCAAGGGTTCAATAATAGTCATTAAAGATAAAATAAAAGTTCAAAAAAACATAGTAAATAAATTAGATATTGTCTATGAGGATAATTCTATAATTGTTGTAAATAAACCAAATAAATTACTTAGTGTTTCAACAGATAAATTAGAAAAAGATACGATGCATTCTAGAGTTTTAGATTATTTGAGATCAAAAAACTCTAACTCTTGGGGGTGGATAGTACATCGATTAGACAAGGATACATCAGGTATCATGATATTCGCAAAAAATGAAGAAGTAAAATTAGCACTTCAAGAGCAATTTTCAAGAAATGTGGTAAAAAGAATATATGTTGCAATTGTAGATGGTAAACCCTACCATGAAATTGGTAAAATTGAAAATTATATTGCTGAAGGAAAGAATCTAATTGTCAGGGAGTGTAAAAAAAGTGTTAAAGGAGCAAGAAAAGCCATAACGAATTGGAAAATCATTAAATCAAAAAAATCACATGCTTTGTTAGAAATATTAATTGAAACAGGCAGAAGAAATCAAATTAGGGTGCATTTGGCAGGCATAAAATCTCCTGTTTCTGGTGATAAAAAATATGGTTCAGTAACAGATCCATTGAAAAGATTGTGTTTACATGCGGAAACTCTAGACCTTGATCATCCCTTGTTACTTGAAAGGATGAGCTTTTCTGTTAAAAGTGGATTTAGAAAATTTTTTAATTAGAAAAACGGATATAAGCCCTTCTTTAGGATGGAGTTGATGAGTAGGGAATATATTCGTCTAACTGATGTGCATAAATCATTTGGAGCAAAACATATTCTTGAAGGAATTAATTTAACTATTGAGCAAGGAGATAGGATAGGAATTGTTGGACATAATGGTTCAGGGAAAACAACATTATTGACTACCATCAGTGAACAAAATCAAGATATTGGTGAAGTTAAATATTCTCCAGGATTAAGAATAGCTTTTCTTACACAAATTAGAGATATTTTAGATGAACTTACTTTGGAAGAAGAATTAAAACGTAGCGGAAGGCAATTTGCAGAGATAGAGGCAGAAATTAGTAAAATAGAATCAAAAATGGCAGATCCTGAATTTTATGAAGGAGATTGGGAATCTTCTATAGAACGATATCAAGAATTACAATCATTATTAACTCGTAGCGGTGGTACTGATGTGTCTGGGCATGCACAAAATGTTCTGAAACATTTAGGATTAGGTAATAAACCAATGGACATTAAATTATCCGATTTGTCAGGAGGTGAAAGAGCAAAAGTCGCATTGGCAAGACAATTAGTTGGTTTAAATGAGATTGATGTTCTTTTTTTAGATGAGCCAACAAATCATTTAGATTTGAATACAATAAATTGGCTTGAAAAGTTCTTGCTAGAGTTTAAAGGAACAATTCTTGTTGTTAGTCATGATAGATACTTTTTAGATGTGATATGTAATAATGTCCTTGAAATAAGGGGTGGAGGTACTTGGGGATATAAGGGGAATTATTCATCATATTCAAAGCAAAAAGAACTTTTCTTGCAAACTTTAGATGATCGTATAAGTAAGAATGAAAAAGAGGTCAAAAGAATTACAGGCGCACTACAATCTATGAAAAGAGCGAATAAATATGATAAATCTATCTCGCAAAAACACCATATGCTAATGAGAACACAAAGAGAATTAAAATGGTTAAAATCAATAAAACCTAAAAAAAGAAAACAAATGCAATTTAATATCAAGTCAATTGAAAAAAGTAGTATGGATGTAATTTCTTTAGAAAATGCGAGCCTTTCATTCGAAGGTAGCGAAAATCCAATCTTGAATAAACAATCTTTTGGTATTTCAAAAGGCCAAAGAATTGGTATTTTAGGACCTAATGGTGCGGGGAAAACTACATTATTAAATGTTATTTTAGGGGAACAAGAGATTAATTCAGGTAAAATTGAATTATCACCTGGTGTCAAGATTGGTTATTTTCACCAAGATCATAGGACGCTTAATTTTTCATTAAATCCAGTGGAACAAATTCAAAAATTAAGACCTAAAATGGAATATGGTGAGATACGTGCACTTTTAGGTAGATTCCAATTTTCAAAGGAAATGGTCAATACAAAATTGGAAAAATTATCTGGAGGAGAAAGAGCTAGAGTGGCTATGTTGAAGTTACTTCTTGAAGAGAATAATGTTTTATTATTAGATGAACCAACAAATCACTTGGATACAGATGCAAAAGAGGCATTGGAAGAAGCATTAAGCGAATATGATGGCACTTTAGTGATTGTAAGTCATGATCGTTGGTTCCTTGATCAACTATGTACTACAATTTGGAATTTAGATGGTTTCGGAAATCTAAATATTCATCCAGGTAATTATTCCTCTTTTGCAAAAATACTTTCATCTGATTGAAATGACTTGAATTCTAAGTAGTTTCCAGATGGGTCTTTGAAGAACATTGTTGCTTGTTCTCCTACCTTGTCTTTAAATCTGATATAAGGTTCAATTACAAATTTGATATCTTTATTTTTTAAATCTCCAGCTAAATCATGCCACATATTCCATTCTAAAATAACTCCAAAATGCATTGCTGGAATTTTTTTTCCATCGACTTCGCTAGAGCCCGAAATCTCAATTTTTTCTACTAAGTGGGCAACAATTTGATGGCCAAATAAATTAAAATCAACCCATGTTTCTGATTCTCTTCCAATCTCGCATCCAAGAACATCTTGATACCATTTACGTGTTTTTTGAATATCAGTGACAGGGAAAGCCAAATGAAAAGGCCTTATCTCTCTCATGGATTGTTGTACTAATTGTAAGTTATTGGTCTTTTATTATCTACTGCTACGTATTCTGGGTTCAAAGAATTCTATTCCTCTCTCCTTTGCAAATTTAGCAATATCCAGTAATAATTTCTGTCTTGCAATTCTTTCTTCTATTCCACTCTCAACATCCCAATAAACATTTAATTTTATATCAATTGATTGGACGGAAATTGATTCAACACTCACGAAAGAAGACTCTCTATTCGTGGTTTTTTCATCACTTGAAATCCTCTCATTAATTGCGGTACAAAAGGATTCTATAGAATCTGGGTCTGTATCTAAATCTAAGTGTAATAATGGTTGGTATCTTCTCCATCTTCTCTTTCCAAAATTTTCAACACTTGAATTAACTAGAGATGCATTTGGTAATGTTACTATTGTGTCTGTGGAAGTTCTAATTAGTGTAGTTCTTACTCTAATGTCTATTACTTCACCTTCTGTTCCTGAGGCAATTATCCAATCACCAACTTTGAATGGTTGATCAATCAAAACTGTGATGGCACCAAAAATATTCGATATGGAGTCTTTTGCGGCTAATGCAAGTGCTAATCCACCAATCCCTAAACCAGCAATAAGGGTAGTAATGTCAAAACCAAATGTTTCTGAAATAAACAATATTCCCATAACAAAGATTACAAATCTCATCAACGATTCAAGCGCAGAAATCAATGTTTTTTCAGTAGTGTCTAGCTTTCCGTCATTATCTATCAAACCTACCGCAATGGTAATTCCATCAATCATTTTTAATGCTGCTCTAATTATGAAAATAAGGAAAATTAATTTTGCAATTACTGAACACCAAATTATTATGGTGCCTGGAAAACCAACTTGTGGCAATTGTTCTAATGATTTCCAAATGATAAGTCCTAGTGTTGCAGTTCCAATGCTATTTCTCGAATTAATTTCAATTTGAGCGAACTTTTCTGATTTCTTAATCGCTTTTGCAAAAATCTTTGGAAGTAAGAATATCATTACTTGCCTAGAAAGAATTGAAATTAGGATTATAGATGTTATTACAGCATATATTCCTAAATCGTTTCCAAATTGTTCGTTTGCGTAATCTACTATGCTCTCCACAGCATGTCGAAAATGCTACACTTCAAAAAACCAACTATGATGAGATAGTTGATATTCTTGTTATTTTTCGGCGAAAATATGGCAGTGATTTTAGATGAAGTATTATTTCCTGAAATAGGAATAAATCTTGAAGGTGATTTGCAGGTAAATGAAATACATACGATTCATTGGGAAGAATCTGGTAATGTAAATGGTCATCCAGTGATTATACTTCATGGAGGTCCAGGTGGAGGTAGTCAACCAATCTATCGTAGGTATTTTGATCCTCAAAAATATAGAATTATTCAATTTGATCAAAGAGGTTGTGGTAAATCAAAACCTCATGCAGAACTAAAAGATAATAATACCATGGCTAGTGTTTCAGATATTGAATCATTAAGAGTTCACCTCGGTATTGATAGATGGATTGTATTTGGTGGTTCTTGGGGTTCAACTCTTTCATTAGTCTATGCGGAAACACATCCAAAAAGAGTACAATCGTTGATTTTAAGAGGTATTTTTATGTGTAGGCCTTCAGAATTATATTGGTTTTATCAAGATGGTGCAAGTCATGTATTCCCAGAAGCATTTGCTCCCTATAAAAATCATATTCCTGAAGAAGAACAGCATGATTTGATTTCAGCTTACTATGCTAGACTGACAAGTGATGATATGGATGTACGGAAATCAGCAGCGTTTGAATGGACAAGATGGGAGATGTCTACAAGTAAATTGATACCTGATTTAAAATATATCGAAGCAGCAGATGATTTAGAATTTGCAGATGCCTTTGCAAGAATAGAATCCCATTATTTTGTAAATGGCATCTTTTTAGAAGAGGATCAAATTTTACAAAATATTGGTCTTATCAAGCATATTCCTACTTGGATAATTCATGGTAGATATGATATGGTTTGTCCTGTTAAAAGTGCCTGGGAATTAAATGAAAAGATGGATAATGCTGAATTAATTATTGTGCCAGATGCTGGTCATTCTGTTGCCGAGGTGACAATCGCAAGAGAATTAATCAAGGTAACGAATAATTGTTTAGAAATAATTTCAAAATCATAATAGCAATGTTTACCTCGGAGATGTTATGAGCGAAAGGGATTTGTCAGAATTTAATTTAATCAATCCTACTGAATCGCATTCAATGCTACGTGAAATGGTACGTGATTTTGTAGAAAAAAAGGTAGAATTACAAGCTCTTGAACATGATAAAAATGAAAAATTCAATCTTAATTTATTTAGGGAACTAGGGGAAATGGGTCTTTTGGGTTTAACAGTACCTGAAGAGTATGGTGGTTCTGGTTTAGACACAGTATCTACTATCATTGTCCATGAAGAACTCTCCTCTTCAGATCCTGCATTTACATTATCTTTTCTTGCACATTCGATGTTGACTGCCAATAATTTATCATTTAATGGCTCTGAAGAACAAAAACAGAGATTTTTACCCGGTTTATGTTCAGGGGATTTAATTGGCTGTATGGCAATGTCTGAACCTGATTATGGTTCTGATGTGATGGGTATGCAAACTTCTGCGAAATTAAATTCAGAGGGTAATTGGGTAATAAATGGCAATAAAATGTGGATTACCAATGGTTCTATCGATGAGGACGGGACTCCTGCCGATTTGGTATGGTTATATGCAAAGACGGGTGAAGATTCTAACGGTAGGCCTGAAATTTCAACATTTTTAATTGAGAAAGGAATGACTGGATATAGCGTGGGTCAAAAAATCTATGACAAATCTGGCATGAGGGCATCAAATACTGCGGAATTAGTATTTGAAAATTGTATTGTCCCGTCCTCAAATCTTGTTGGTTCTGTTGGAGGTTCAACTCTACATATGATGAGGAATTTAGAAATTGAGAGGATTGCTTTGGCCGCAATGAGTCTTGGAATCGCAAGACGGTCATTAGTTGAAATGAACAAGTATGCTTCTGAAAGGCATTCATTTGGAAAGCCCATTCGGGAATATGGGCAAATTCAAAGGCATATCGCTGAAAGTTATGCTGAGTACAAAGCAATGCAATCTTATGTTTATAATACGGCTAGAATGATTAATTTGGAGTCTGGTGGATACAGATTAGATACAGATGGTGTTAAATTATTTTCATCAACAGTTGCGAAAAATATTGCTGATCGTGCTATACAAGTTATGGGTGGATATGGATATGTCGGAGAGTATGTTGTTGAAAGATTGTGGAGAGATTCAAAATTATTAGAAATTGGAGGAGGTACTATCGAAATGCATCAAAAGAATATGACGCGAGAATTGTATAAAAATCCGGATTCAATATTGAAATGATGGCAATTTAGTAATCGTAATTGAAATGTACTTTGTAGTGTCTTTTTGTCAAAAAATGTTATAATACCGTCAGCATCCCTGAAAATTGATTGGGATGCCTCGAAGAAGAGTTAGTGTAAACAAGAATAATACAATTAAAACAGGAATTGAATTTTGTTCAGAAACAGGAGAAAGGCTGGATGATGTTAGATACGATACAAGAGAACTAATTAGAAAAAGCCAATGTAAGAATACCTGGGCACAAGGTGTCGTTAAGGCTTTATTCGAGAATGAACCTACTAATCAAAATCTAAAGCATACCGCTGAGAGTATTCTTTCAAACTTACACTCAAGGGCTAGCGAATCTGGACGAACTTCTGAAAAAGACTTGTTTATGCCCGAAAACTTCCATCAATTAGAAAAAAGAACTAAAAAAATTAAAATAAGGAAAGTCAAGAAACAATCTAAAAAATCTGTAATAGAACCTAAATTAAAGATGAAGACAATCGAATTTATTTTAGATGAAAAAATTGCACAAGTATAGAAGTTGATTTTTTTGAAATTACGTCAAACATTATTAAATGCATTTAAGTTAAAAGAGGTCTCTAGGGC
>MDSW01153496.1_pt1 | contig 11553 bp, 12 predicted proteins | sample 811171 | NCBI WGS metagenome assembly MDSW01 (sample SAMN05326641, study PRJNA326480) | marine metagenome | isolation source: seawater | place: Atlantic Ocean: North West | collected 2012
ATGAGGTCAACCACAAAGATGGCAACCCGTCGAACAACCGCCTCGACAACCTCGAATGGGCGACCCCTGGCGAGAATATCAGGCACTCGTACGCGACAAACGAGCACCGCCGCTCGAATGCGGATCAGACTTCGGAACCGGTCGAGGGGCGGCGGCTCGGCGCCGACGAGTGGGTGTGGTATCCCTCAGGGACGGCGGCGGCGGAGGCTTTGGGGGTGGATCAAAGCAGCATCAGTAAATGTTGCCGTAAAACTTTAAAGCAGACGGGCGGCTACGAGTTTCGGAAGGTGGAGGAGGCGGAGGGGGTGGAGGAGGTGGAGGAGGAGGAGGCGGAGGAGGTTAATTTTCTCTGATAATGGTATATATATGGAGATCAAATTGGCAGCGACACTGCTTGTTTCAATGTACGTAATAAGTGGGATGACAAAGATACTTACTCTGGGAACGTCAGAGGCGGAGCGTTTTGCGAAAGCGTTAGGAAATCGTGTTTCTTTGAATGCGTCGATTTTTATCGTTTTTGTTGCTGGTATTGTGGAACTGGCTGGTTCGTATTTAGTCGTGTCGGGCGTTTGGACGAAACAGAAACAAAATGTGGAGTTGGGAAGCATGATTCTGGCTGTTTTCACAATTCTCGCGACGCTCATCTTTTACGCTTTTCCGTTTAGATACAAACCGGTTTTGTCTAATTTGACAGCGTTCTCGGCGTTGCTGTTGCTGCCCCGGGTGTGTGCTCTCTCGCGTGAGTGAATTTAGTCTACGACTGCTCCAGTGCCAACAAGCATCCATAAAACGCCAGAGTAGACGAGAATAGCGCTGTCTCCCACGTCCTGAAAAGTCAGCGTGCCTGTCGCTGTTCCAGTTTCTCCAGAGGGGAATCGCGATGCATTCGGGATGATCGTGCAGTTGCCCTGGTCGTTGCCCGATGCCGCTGGATGTTTCCCGCTCATGACGATGATTTTGATGGTTCCTACAGCAGCTGAGCCGAGTGTTGCGCGGCAAGTTCGTCCGCTCGACGTGTGTGAAGTTGTAATAAAACTCAGAGGCGTGGCGGTGTCGATTATCCTAGTTTCGTTATCCGACGCGAACGCAATGGTTTGATAGCCAAGGCTCATTTGACCGATCAATGTATTAACGGAGGGTGGTAGAGTGATCGTGGATCGGTTGTACCAGCCGAAAATAGATGCATCGCCGTCAACGGCGCGTATTTTGATGCGCGCTCCGTTGTTTTTGACTTGACCGTTGACGATGAGAGTGGGCGACGTGCATGGTAGTCCTGGGAGCGTGATAGTTGTGAGAACGTATTCTTGATTATTCTTGTCGAGGACGGTCACCTCAATTTGTACTGGTGCTACTGGTCCAATTGCTCTGCGGCAAGAGAAGCCGTAAATGTAGAGCGTATCGAGCTGTTTGGTTCCATCCACCGCGGTGTGGATGATAGATGGTGTGTTTGTGATGCGCGTTGGGAATCCACCCTCTTGTATTCCGTTCAAAATGGCGCGACCCGAGAAACTGAGTGTGCTCATAACGATTGCTTGTAGGTTCTGCGCTTAAAAAAAGCGGGGCTTTTTGGCCGCCTTTCGGCTTCGCTCGGGCCGTATTTTTTTTCTGTGCTGATGTAAGAGGAGAAATATGGGGAACGCGAATACCACGATTCAGACCGTTGACAACATTGTTGCGAATCACACGGAAGTGAATGCTGAAGCTACAGCATTAACAGAATGTAAGCAGACAGTCACTGTAAAAAACGTTACACTTGAGAATTGTAAGGGTGGTACGATGGGGGCCCAAACATGCAAAGCGCGAGCAAATGCAACGATAGACGTAATGACGCAAGCTTTGATGGAAGCCGAACTTGACGCTGAAAGTGAGCAATACGTGGAAGGTCTGGCGCTGGCGATGAATGTAAACGTCAATAGTAGCAATATAAAACAAGAGGTTATTAACAAGTTGAAAGCACAATGCGAGGTCACAGCGACCGCCAATCCTGAGCAAATCTACGAATTTGATGGGATCAAGTGCATTAACTCCGACTGGCCGCTGCCGGAGGTGAGGCAGTATGGTGACGCGCAGGCCGATTGTTTGGTGAAGCAACTTGTCCAGAACAGCCTGGATGCAGAAGCTAAGACAAAGTTGACACAGAAGAACATCGGTTTGAACCCCGCAGCTCTAGCGGCGTGTCTTCTCTTTCCTATCCTTGTCATTGGTGGAATAGGTTTTGTGTTTTCTAAGAAAGGCGCTACCAAGAAAAATGTGAATAACCGCCCTTTCATGCCCTCGAATGTGACGGGATTGAATGCACGCAAGGGAGTAGGCGGGTTGCCAAAGAGTACAAATAATGGTCGTTAACTTAAAAATGGTTGGTTAAGGCAGGTTGGCGACGATGGTTAGGGTACGTCTCGCCGAGAGCCCAAGGAAGACGAAGAAGTTTGAGGCGCGTGTGTACGACGAGCGGGATGGTAAGTCGCGATCGGTGCACTTTGGCGCGAAGGGGTACAGTGATTATACAAAGCATTTGGATGGCGAACGCAAAAGGCGATATCTGACTCGTCACGGAGCAGATCGTTCGCGTCAGGATTGGACAAAGAGAGGTATTCTGACACCCGGTTTTTGGGCGCGCTGGCTTTTGTGGGAAGAGACAACGATGGAGGGTGCGAAGAAGAAGATTTCAAAGAGATTCGGTATTAAATTCGTTTAGTAGCGACGACGACCGGTTGGGACTGGTCGTTGTAGATTTTGCGTGTGCACCTGTTGAGAACGTGTGGGTGCGCGTTGTTAGATCCGCACGCCTTTGGCACAGCGATGGCGCTGGCAAGGAATGACGCGTTTGCTACCTGGCGGTCGCGGAGGTGCTGTTCTGCTGCTTTGGGATCGTAGTGTTCCATGTGTTAAAAGCACCGCAGATTTTTTTAGGCGGGTTCGAATACTATTTGTCCCCGAATGGTGTAGGTCTGGCCGGCGACGAATTGTCCAAGGTTGCGCACGAAGAGCGTGTCCAAGAATAGGAAAGTGGATCCATCGGCTCCTCCTTGTGTTTTGCCGTCCGCAATGATGTGTGCCGTTGAGAACTTTCGTTCTGCGGTGCCAGTGAATCGTTCGATGATGGCATCGTTTTGGAAGTGTGTGTCTGAGCGTATTCTGAGATTGGCGGGTAGTCGCACGGCAATTGTCGTGTACGGAGAGGGCGTGTTGACGTTGAGTGTGACTTTGAGATGCAGTGACGTGATTACGAGGTTTCTAGTGTTGAAGTAGCGAGCGTGTTGCAGTGGATCGGCAACCAACGTGGCGTAGGGATCATCAATGGTTGGGCTCCAGTCTGACCAGTCGGTCCTGAGATTATCGGCGGTGACATTGGTGAGGAATGCGTTTCCTCGATGGAACGCCATTAGCTTAAAAGAGTACAAGTTAAAGACTTGACGAAAAGGAACGCGGTAAAGTGAGGAAGCTTTTCATCTCTGGCTGTCCTAAGAAAGAGATGAACGTGCAACCTAGGAGCGAGCGAGCAGGGAACGTTGTTCACATGTCTGCTCCCCAAGCTGGTAGAGATCGAGTGAGGTTGTCGGCACCGCCGACAGGTGGTGGTGGTGGAAACGATATGGACAGTGACGAAGACGAGGAGTTCATGGCGCTGATGAATAGTGATAAGAGAAAGGAGTCTGCGGCACCACCGCCGTTCTCTCAGAGTGGTGGCTTACCGGGTGGATTGCCGACCATGGATGCTGGGGCGTTGCCTCCCCTTGGGGCTTCGCCACCGCCCATGAGTAGGCAGTCGAGTGGTGGTAGCGCTGGCGGCTTTGGACCCCCTGGTGCTGGTGGCTTTGGTGGCGAAGGCTCGTCTGGGTATGGTGGCGAAGCGGCCGGCGGCGGCGAGGCTTCTTCCTTCCGGTCTCTCGAGGAGGAGAAGCAGCATTTCATTTACAAGATCCAACGGTTGCAGGCGCGATATCCAGGTAGGCGGGTCGGCCTCGAGACGCCGCTCGATGAGCTGAAGTACGAGTATGAGAGGTTGAAGCGGCAGTCTGAGTTGTCGGCAAGCATCAAATTCCAGAGGCGCACGTTGATGGCGGCCGTCACCGGCATGGAATTTCTCAACAAGTCTTTCAATCCCCTGGGTCTCCATCTCGACGGATGGTCAGAGCAAATGATGGATTCGCTCGAGGACTACGACCAGACGTTCGAGCAGCTGCACGAGAAGTACCAGGGCACCGCCGAGGTGTCTCCCGAGTGGAATTTGATGATGATGGTGCTTGGCTCCGGTTTCATGTTCCATCTCAGTAACAGCTTGTTCAAGTCCGTTTTGCCGAATGTGAACGAGGTCGCTCGCAACAATCCCGACCTCATGAACCAAATCGCGTCGGCCATGGGCAACGCGATGGGCCAGCAGCAGGCGCCCACCGGCAACCCGACTCAGATGGGTGCCGGACTGGCGATGCAGGCGATGCAGAATCAACTGCGCCCGAACGAGACGCCATCGATTGAAGAGGCGTCCGACATCGGCTCGTCCGACGTCGGTTCGGCGCCGCCCGGCTTCGAGCAGGCTGCGGCCCTCGTGCAGCCCGGAATGAGAGGCGGCCCGTCGATGCCGACACACACGCGCGACGCGATCGAGGAGTTGAGCTCGAGCGCCTCCGACGCATCCTCCGACGTTTACTCGGAGGAAGGAGAAACCCGCGCGGTGCGTGGCACGAAGAGACCTGCACCCAAGAAGGCCAGTGGTGGCCGAGGATCCAAGAAAAACAAGATCAATCTGTCGCTCTAAGGTTTAAGGTACTTACGATTTTCAGTTCAATTTCATTTTAGCCGCGGGCACCCCCCACGGCTTTGTTGGTGCACGCAGGGCATCTGCAAGTGCAGCAGAATTGCCGCCAGGCTTACTATTTATGACAGACGCATTCGTGGAATTGCCGCCAGGCTTACTATTTGTGACAGGCGCATTCGTGGAATTGCCGCCAGGCTTACTATTTGTGACAGGCGCGCGACTAAGATCCAATTTATTCAGGCCAAAATTGGTACCTACTCGAGACTTGTTGCTCGATTTGGCCTGTTGTTGTCTCGTGGCTTTGAATAGGGCTCTTTGTAGGAGTTTGTACAGTTGATGTTTATTTCCGTCTTGTTGACTTCCTTGGTGTGTCAGGTACATCAGAAGCCGTACCTCATCTATCGTGAGGCTCTGCAAGATCGCGTTTGCTTTCATGTTCTTTTGCGCGTTCGCTTTTTGCGCGTTCGCTGTCGCCACATTCTTCATCGCGTTTGTGGCTTTTCTCGTGAGCCTTTCTCGTAAGTAAACTTTGTACTTCGTCTTGTCCTCTTCCGACCGCAACATGGAGGCCTTGAGCGCGTTCAAGTGCATTATCACCGTTGGTCCGATCTTCTCCAGTAAGCGTTGTGACTTCTCTTTGCTCTCTGGTGCGAACTGCTTCAAAACATTTTTGGCTGTTAAATTCCCGAGTCTGAGTGGCTCTTGAAAATGGTACCACGTTCGTAGGGCCTTTTGGTTGAATTCCCCGTTGCTCGTCCGATCGTTCGTCAAGTATTTGAACAGTGGCTTTGTCGCCTCCTCTTGCAATTTCTCGACGAGGGCTTGCGGCAGCTTTGGTCCCTTTGCCGCTTTTGTAAGCTGCACCGTTAGAACGAATGACCACTCGTTTTTCGTTTCGTTCTCAAAAAAGTCACCCGTTTTGAATCCGCTGAACTTCGTCTTTTTGTTCTTCGCGGCAGACCCCTGGTAACGATTCTGGTCGACCATTAGACTTGTCATTGCCTTCTTGGCGTCCGTATACTCACGAAAAATGAGCTTCACTTTCATACGCAGAGGTTCCAGCTCCTGAAGCTGCACCTGGAAGTCGCTGTCGCCTGGGAATTCGGTACGTATTGTTTTAAAATTCCTAAAATTGACACTCGACCTCCCCGTGTCGCCTTGAACAATTATGCTTGTGGCTAGGCGTTCGCTGCGTGGAGCCTGGTTTCGTCTTGGTTTTAATGTTGGTGTCAAGAACAGCATGTTCCGTAGTCTTTTCAACAATCCACCACCTTTACGTGTGTCACCTTTACGCGGCATACTGTTTCTAGTGTTGCCCGACATTTTTAATTTTTTCTCTCGCCTAACGGCAAGGTACGATGAGTAAGCGGCAGAAGGTGATGGCCGAAATCCTCAGCTTTCTTCGGGTGACAGAAGACTCAAACGACTCAAACGACTTTAACGACTCACGCATGTGGAGGAGCAGCCACAGATCACTTCTGAAAGCGGAGGTAAGAACACTTCTGGAAGATCAAATGTTTCGGAATGAAATCGCAAAAGAGCGTCTTAAGAAGGTGAAACTGGACTCGATGGAACTAGCTGCTGCGTTGCACCACAACAATCATAAAAATGCGTTCTATAAGAGCAAAAAACTATTAGTCTCGATCGAAGGTCAGGATCCAAATGTTCAGCCTCAAATAAAAGGAAACTTCCTGCCACACATCATACTTCAAGTCCAAGATAAACGCATCAATAGGTCCTTTAATCAACCGGAGCAATACAAATTCAGACCGGTCCTCGTTCCGCTTCCAGCCTGGGCCTCACGGCTTGTAGAATTCCCGCAAGGAATTTTTGCAGCCCAGTCTTCATCACAACAAAAGTCGTTGATTTACGAAGGTGATCGCGTCTATGTTGATTTGGCGTCATTCATCAAGGATCGGGTTTTGAAGCGGCATCTGATTCCGAAGGAGCTAGAGGATCGGCTGATAAATGGCTTCATGGACGATGATCCTCGGTTTGTGGTCACCAACGCGAATCGCATGAGCCCCGGGGCACGTGTCAAAAAATACGGTGATGTATTGTTGCACGAAATTAGGAAGGTCAAATCAGGAAAAAACCAGGGGGAGGAAGATATCATAGATAAGCTTCGGAGATTGTTTGATAGCTTGATGAACGAAGACGCTGGTCAGATTTTGGAAAAATTGTCAAAAAATCCTTCACCAGCTGCTGCCAAAAAATCTTCTCCAAGCAATTTACCAAAAGGTTCACCAAAAGGTTCGGTCGCGCAGTCGCCTTCACCAGCTGCTGCGAAATCCTCACGAAATAACAAAAAATCTAGTGCGTAAGTACGATGCGTTCGCGAGTTTTGCGCTGGTGGTCGCAGACGTCTGCGATCCCGGAAACCCCCTTTCATACCGCGTCATTCTATCTCGTTCCTTTGTTGTTGCTGTTGGCGGTCGGCATGGGTGATTACAGGTTGAAGCCCGTTGCCGCGGTCGTGTGTGTGTTTGGAATCATCGAGACGATTCGTGTTTATCTTTATCTTGAGGGGCGAACTGCCGCGAAGGCACGAGGGGTGGCGGGGCGTAGTCATTTCGAGCAGTTTTTGTTTCATGGTCTGTTTTTGATTGTGCTGGCGTTGCATGTGCTTGTTTATGTTCCGTACTGGTGCAAATCAGGTGGTGATCTTTGGTTGTCGTTGGGGGTTTTGCTGCTTGTCGCGGCGGTGTTTTTTGCGATGGACACATGGCCCTACAATATGAGTCCACTCATGTCGAGCGTTTTCGTTTTGATGGTCATGATGACGGATGCACTTTCTTGTGAAAGTTGAATTTAAAGCCAGCCACGCAGGCTTTAGCTAAACAGAATGACCGTAGCCCTTTTTCATGGTGTTATTGCTGTCAATTATCATCGTTGTTATTCGTGCCGCACTGTTCTAGTCATTGGTGCGCGTTGTGTGCCTCGGGTGCGACGATTGCCGGTTGGTGAGGAGTCGAGCGATTCGGATGATTCGGATGAGTCGAGTGACTCGGACGGTCGAATTTGGCTAAACGCGACGGAGGCAGACTTCTTTTATGGTGTTTTGAATGCGCCAGCGCCCTCCTGGCGGTGGCGCCGCACTGGGTTTTGTGAGTGCCGGCGGTTTTGTACAGACTGTTGTAACTACGTCACAAGGACATATCATATGCACGCTCGAGCGCCATTCGTGGCGAGCCGGCGTCCACATCCACGGGCCAAGTCGCTGGACGCGTTTCTTTCGCAAAATGGGCTGGGAAGTTGGACGCGAGTTTAAAGGCTTTGTGTGTTTCGGGGGAAAACATGCTATTCACCCTGGTTGCTCTGTGTGGATCTTTGGTGGGTGGCGGATGCTTTTTGCAGAAGAACGTGTTTTTGCATTTGGAGCGTTTTAGCCGCAGACACAATTTATTGCACGCGGCCATTTCGTTTGAAGACGATTTGGCCTTTGGCGAGTCACGTCGCTTTGACTTTCGGCCTTATTGTAACGAACCAACTTATTGGATTGTTGACGGCGGTGATGATGAGCATAGACGCTGGCCTCCGGAGCTGATCATTGACGATTTGCAGGGTGGTGGGCTGGCCTCGAAGACGATTTTTTGGGGAAAGACAAACAAAACATGGAATGAGATCATGTCGTTTGAGAGGGATCATCTGTGCAACCGTTATATTTTAGGCGTATACGATTGCAGACATTACGTGAGCAAGTTTGCCGATTACACGACGGGATCTGCGACACCCATTTGGCGACTGAAAGAATTGTTCTGAGGGACGCGGTCACCATGTTATGCGAAAAATCCCTGTTGTAACATAGGATGTCGCGCAAAGTTTTTGTCAACGTCGAAAGCGCCACTTTATTTCTGGTGAAGCGATCGTACGGCGCCGAACTACACCTCAACTTTCGACACTCATTGTCGGATAACGAAATCCAACAGATTTGTGATGGAATTGTAGGAGTCGTAAATTCTAATAAGGAACGTTTGACATTTGTTGTGGAGGAAGAGGGAAATAACAAGCCGAAATTGTCGATGGAAAGCTTGCAAAAACTGATGGATGTTTTCGGCAAGCACGGACAAACGTCAAATCTGCGGTGTAGCGTCATAAAGGTTTCCGAAATTGATGCGTTGGTCAAGGTTTTATTTGGCTTGTGGCAGGCATTTTTTACAAAACAGGAAAATTCGTGTCCGGTTTTGCTGACTGATAATGATGACGAGATGCACGATTTCCTGATAAACCCGCGATAAAATTATGTATGGATGAAAAGAAGAGGGAATAATGGGTCATTAGGCAGAGCACGCCTCACAATCCGAATGCCGCGAGCAGACTTCTGGTGGTGATGGTACGGTCGGCTTCGGCGGCGGCGCTATAGCAAATTGTTGGGGACGAGTGCGGGGTCTGCTTCGAAGATAGTACATTCCAGTCTTCAAGCCAGTTTTCCAGGCATAAATATGCATCGACGAGACTTTTTCGATTGTTGGATCAGCCAGAAATAAATTCATAGATTGGCTTTGATCAATGTAGGGCGCTCGGTCGCGTGCTTGATTGATGATGACTTTTTGGCTGATTTCGTACGCCGTTCGGAACAGCTTTTTGATCCAATCTGGTATTGCAATAATGTTTTGGATAGACCCGTCGTTGCGTATGATTTCATGGCGTATGTCTTTGTTCCAAATCCCTAGTTTCTCGAGCTCGGCAACCAAGTATGAATTGATTTGCTCATACTCACCGGCTTGGGTTTTCCTGACGTAAATGTTGCTTGCTTGCGGCTCACATGCTTCGGTGTTGCCGCAGATTTGTGCGGTACTGGCGGTGGGCATGATTGTTGTGATCAATGAGTTTCGCGCACCTTTTGCGACTTTTTCGCGTAAAGCTTGCCAGTCAAATCCTTCGACGAGAGGTTGGTCCCAGGTGTCACAATGTAGAATCTGTTGCGCAAGAGGGGATCCCTTAAAAAAGTCGTACGATCCGTGCGTTTCGGCGAGCGAGGAGCTTTCGTCCCAAGCGTTAAAGTATATTGTCGCAAAGATCTTTTTGTTCAATGAGTAAGCCTCGTCAGAATCAAATGGCATCTGAAGCTTGAAGAGGCACGTCTGCCAGCCTTGGACGCCAATTCCGAGCGGTCTTGTTTCCATATTGCAAAGGCGCGATTTCTCGGTTGGATAGAGGGTTGAGTCAATCACGTGATTCAGCGAACGTACCACTCTGCGTGTGATATGACCGAGCTGGTCGAAATCAAATGTGGTTGCTCCGGTGACGTCGTCTGTGTTTACGAATTGACTGAGGCAGATCGATGCTAGATTGCACACCGCAGTTCTACTTGGCGTTGAGACTTCCATAATCTCTGTACAAAGATTGGAACTTTTGATTGTACCAACGTTGCTCTGGTTCGAGTGTACATTTGCAGCATCTTTGTACGTCATATATGGCGTTCCAGTCTCAATTTGTGAGGTGATGATTTTGAGCCACAAATCTTGTGCATTAATTTTGGAGCGGTATTTGCCCTCGTCGACGTACTTGTCGTAGAGTTTGTCGTATTCAATTCCAGTAACGTCTGATAGTCCAGGCGCGTCGTCCGGACTGAACAAATGCCACGGTCCGTTGGCAATGACCTGTTTCATAAAGCGGTCGGGTATCCACAACCCTGAGAATAGATCGCGGCAGCGTTCACTCTCCTCGCCACGATTTAGACGCATATTGATAAATTTCTCGATGTCCGCGTGGTCGGGCGACATATAAATGGCGATGGATCCGGGACGTTTGCCTGCTTGCTTGACGAGCAGCGAACTTTCGTTAAAGACACGCAGCATAGGCATCAAACCGTCGGTTTTGCATCCCGTGCTGTTTATGATGGAATTTGCTGCTCTGAGATTGTGGACATGCATTCCGATGCCGCCTGCGTGCTTGCTTATGATGGCTGCTTCGTGCAGAGAGCGATAAATGCCGTCGACTGAGTCATCGTTGAGTGCCATTAAAAAGCAACTTGCGAATTGAGGGTATTTTGTGCCTGCGTTGAACAACGTTGGTGTCGCATGTGTATACAGCCGCCGAGAAAGTGCGCGGAAGGTTTCTGCGACTTCAGTTATGAATGATGGATCGTCTTTCTTATGAAGCTGGATGCCAATGGCGACGCGGAGCCACATGTATGTTGGGCGTTCTGTGACATCGTCATTGGTGGCGAGCAAATACTTGTTTTTGATGAGCGTTTTGAGGCCAAAGAATGTCAGAGAGCGTTCCACTGATTCGACGGGTTGCTCGTTAGCAATGGCATCGAGACGTTCACTATGCTTTTCCACGACTTCCACGAATTTCGGATCTAGTCTGTCGTCCTTTGCCAGCAGAGACATGCAATCCGAAAATTTGTCTGGGCTGTTTCTGTTCATATTATCGACGAGAATACGCACAGCTAGTCGTTCGTAGTTTGTGTGATCTATGTATAATTCCATGCATATTTCAGCGGTGATTTCATCGATCTTGGATGTTTCGATGCCATCGGTGAGTGCTCTCGTAACTTGAATGGCGACTGTGGCGGGACAAACGTTTTTTAGATTGTCCGAAAGCCGTGTAATTTTATTTTGTATTTCTTGAAGAAGGACAGGTTGTTTCGTTCCATCACGCTTCGTGACGTGCATCATTTGGATATGTTTTGATTCGTCACGACTTTTTTTAAGCCAAAATTTGAACGCGTTTTTCGACTTAAAAGAATTCTTGGTGCAGCTTTTAGCACACCAACACCAAAATGCCCAAAACCGTCGAAATCTGGAAGCCGTACGAGAACGCGATGGTCTCCTCCCTCGGACGCTTCA
>MDSW01189405.1_pt1 | contig 11553 bp, 11 predicted proteins | sample 811171 | NCBI WGS metagenome assembly MDSW01 (sample SAMN05326641, study PRJNA326480) | marine metagenome | isolation source: seawater | place: Atlantic Ocean: North West | collected 2012
AATGTTAATATATTTACACTTTTTTCTTCTGAAACTTTTGCTGATACCTGTAGATTGTCTGCCATTTAAATTCTATCCATAATTAAAAATCTATTGTCGAAAAACACAATATGTAGTGCCGCCGAACAAGGACAATACAACATTTGCTCAATATCGCAATAAGAACAAAATAAGAACATAAATATTTTTTTTATCAAGTCAATCTAATATTTAATTTAAATTTATAGGAGGCAAACAAGTTATTGAATTATTTGCATTTACTTATCAACCTAAGTCACAATTTATTAAATCCATTTATGTGTTATTTTATCTTTGAACTTAAATATGCCATAAATTATTAATAAAATTGATTATGGCAAACATAGCTTTAGTAGATGATGAGCAGTCGATTCTTACATCAGTCTCATTATCATTAGAAAGTGAAGGTTTTACTGTAGATACTTTTCTTAATGGTGAGGAAGCTATGGAAGCTTTTAACAATAAATCTTATGATTTGGGACTCTTTGATATTAAAATGCCTAAAATGGATGGAAACGAACTTCTAAATAAAGTCAGATCAAGCAAAATAGAAAAATTAAAAGAGATGCCAATTATTTTTCTTACATCAAAGGATCATGAGCAGGATGAAATAATTGGTCTTAGGATGGGTGCAGCTGATTATATAAAAAAACCATTTTCCCAAAAACTACTTAATGAAAGAGTAAGAACTGTTTTAAGAATTCATGCAAATAGGAAAAAAACTTTTGAAATAGACAAACAAGACAAAATAAATTTTGTAAGGGGAGAATTAGAATTAGATGAAAGTAAGCAACTATGTTTTTGGAAAACATTAGAAGTAGAATTAACAGTCGCTGAGTTTAATCTTGTAAAATCTCTTTCTCAACACCCAGGTGTCATAAAAGATAGAAATCAACTAATGGATGCAATGTATGGTGATAGCATTTATGTTGATGACAGAACTATTGATAGTCATATAAAAAGATTAAGAAAAAAATTTAAATCTTTTGATAATTCTTTTGATCAAATTAGAACTAGATACGGTTCTGGATATTCATGGCGTGATTAATAAAAAAATTTTCTTTTTATCAAATTATAAATTATCAATACAACTTTTAGTTGTTAATTTGTTTATAATTTTTTTAGGAACAATTTTTTTACTTCTTTTCAATTACTTCTTAATAAATAATAATAAACATATAGAAAGCAAAAATTTAAATCTAAAAAATGAATTAAAAGATATCACTTCATATTTGCAGAGTAATTCAATAATTAGAATACCTCTATATCAAACTAATTATAGATGTAGATATCTTGATAAAGATAAAGATGCTGATCTGTACGAAGACTCAAACTGTCAAGCTGGCAATCAAGATTTCAACTCTCTAGAGCTTTCAGATCTTGAATTAGAAAAGTTTATAACTGAACAATTTATTATCCAAAACTATATTGAAAGGGATTTTAATATTAAAATTTTTAATGATAACTGGATAAAAATTGTTGACTCAGATAACTTTTATTTATCAGAAGATGTCAATGAAATAGATATTTCTGAAAACAGAATAGAAAAACAGAGTGTATTAAAAAAATATGAGACTAAATATTTTAGTTTTTTTAATTATGTATATTATTATCTTTTAAAGAAAAAGTTTTTAAAAATAGCTCAAAAAAAAACACATGATATTAATATTGTTTCTGAAACTATAAGAAAACAGAAAATAATTGAAAAATTATTTATAAATAAAGATAATGAAATCATTAAAGTACTGTCTTCTCCTCTAATTAAGGATAAAAAAGTATATGGAGTAGCCATTTTAAGTTTTCAATTAATTACCACAAATGATGCATTAGCACTTAATTCAATCAATTTATTAAATTTTTTTATATTTTTGTTAATGATAATATTTGTTTTATCTTTTATTTTTTTAAGAGGATTAATTATACCTCTAAATCAGTTAACAAATATTACAATCTTAGAGAGAGAAAAAATTAGAAATTCAAACAAATTAAATTATCCAATTAGAGGTGACGAAATAGGTATTTTGGCTAAACAAATTCAAATAATGTCCAATTATTTAAAATCACAAATGGAAGAATTAGAAAAATTTAGCACTGATATTGCTCATGAATTAAAAAATCCTTTAACTGCAATTAAATCATCTAGTGAGTTGCTAATTAAAAATAAAATTAGTGAAGAAAATAAAGTTAAAGTAATTAATAATTTTAATAAAGAAGTAGATAGAATGAACAGATTGATTTCAGATATTTCTAACTTTTCACGAACTATGACTGAAATTGAGATAGAAAATTTTAGATTAATTGATATAAATAAATTTTTAGAAAAATTTCAGAAAAATTATCTTGGTAATCAAAAAAATATTAAACTTATAGTTAAAACTAATAAAAAAAAATTAAATGTCTTATTAAATGAAGATAAATTATTACAAGTTTTTTTAAACCTTACGGAAAATAGTGTCTCAATTGCTGGTAATGATTCTAGTATTTTAATAACTACTAAAAATATAGATCGAAACTATGTAGAGATAAAAATTTATGATCAAGGTAAGGGCATAAATTATGCACATAAGGAAAAAATATTTAACCGTTTTTATACAGATAGAGAAAAATTCAAGGGAGAACATTCTGGTTTAGGACTTTCAATTTCAAAAGAAATTATTAAGTCTTTTAATGGTTCAATAAAATTAACAAAAAGTGACAATTTAGACTTTGGAGGAGCTTGTTTTATGATTAAATTACCTTTAAGAGTCCTATAACTAAATTTAAAATACAGGATACAATCATGAGTGAAGATTATAAAGTAAAAGATATTAGTTTAGCTGATTTCGGAAACAAAGAAATTGCAATTGCTGAAACTGAAATGCCGGGTTTAATGGCAATACGTGAAGAATATGGAGATAAAAAACCTCTTCAAGGTGCCAGAATTGTCGGTTGTCTTCATATGACTATCCAAACAGCAGTATTAATTGAAACATTGGTTTATTTAGGTGCAACAGTAAGATGGAGCTCATGCAATATATTTTCAACTCAAGATCATGCTGCGGCAGCTATAGCAGCTAAAGGTATTCCTGTATTCGCTTGGAAAGGTCAGACAGAAGAAGAATTTTGGTGGTGTATTGAAAAAACATTAGAGGGACCAGATGGATGGCAACCAAATATGATTCTAGATGATGAAGGAGATGCAACTAAAATTATTCATGAAAAATATCCTAAAATGCTTGAAAATATTTTAGGTTTATCTGAAGAAACTACAACAGGTGTCCATCGCTTAAAAGAAATGGAAAAAAAGGGTTTACTGAAAGTACCAGCTATAAATGTAAATGACTCTGTTACTAAGTCTAAATTTGATAATTTATACGGATGTAAGGAAAGTTTAGTTGATGGAATTCGGAGAGGCACAGATGTTATGATGGCTGGAAAAATTGCAGTAGTGGCTGGCTATGGTGATGTAGGCAAGGGCTCAGCTGCAAGTTTGAGAGGTGCTGGTGCTAGGGTTTGTGTTACTGAAATTGATCCAATAAATGCATTACAAGCAGCTATGGAAGGCTATGAAGTAGTTACAATGGATGATGCTTGTAAGTATGGTGATATATTTGTTACTGCTACAGGTAACTTAGATGTGATAACACAAGATCATATGAGACAAATGCGTGATCGTGCAATTGTTTGTAATATTGGTCATTTTGATAATGAAATACAAACAGAAGCACTGCAAAATTATAAATCTGATGAAATTAAACCTCAAGTAAGAGAGGTTGAGTTTCCAGACGGAAAAAAAATTCTTTTATTATCTGAAGGAAGGCTTGTGAATTTAGGAAATGCTACAGGACATCCAAGTTTTGTAATGAGTGCTTCATTTACTAATCAAGTTTTGGCACAAATAGAATTATGGAATAATTCAAAGAATTATGAAAACAAAGTTTATGTTTTGCCAAAACATCTAGATGAAAAAGTAGCATTTTTGCATTTGAAAAAAGTTGGTGCTAAGCTTACGGAATTAACAGACAAGCAGGCTGAATATATTGGTGTAAGCAAGCAAGGACCATTTAAAGATAATACATATAGATATTAGGAGTTAGCATGAATAGATCATATTTATTTACTAGTGAATCAGTTTCAGAAGGTCATCCAGATAAAGTCTGTGATAGGATTTCTGATATGGTTGTTGATACTTATTTATCTTCTGGCGATCCACAAACCCGAGTTGCATGTGAAACACTTACAACTACAAACAAAGTAGTTTTAGCTGGAGAGGTAAGAGGGCCGTCCATATCAAAAGATCAGATAATATCTCAAGTAAGAGATTGTATTAAGGAAATTGGTTATGAACAAGATGGTTTTCATTGGCAGAAATGCGATGTGAATAGTTTCCTACATGAACAATCATCTGATATTGCTATGGGTGTCGACTCTGGTAGTAACAAAGATGAAGGCGCAGGAGACCAAGGTATTATGTTTGGTTTTGCATGCAAAGATACAGAAACTTTAATGCCTGCTCCAATACACTATTCTCATCAAATTTTATATAAAATGGCTCAAGCAAGGAAAGATGGATCAGCATCTGGTTTAGAACCAGACTCAAAAAGCCAAGTAACCATGCTATATGAAAACGGCAAACCAACTAAAGTTACTTCATTAGTTATTTCATCACAACATAAAGAAGGATTGTCTCCTGAAGATGTAAAAGAAATCGTTAAACCCTATGTGTATGAGTGTATACCGAATGAATTGTTAGATGGCCTTAAAGATGAAGAATTTTATGTAAACCCAACTGGAAACTTTGTTATTGGAGGCCCAGACGGTGACTCTGGTTTAACTGGAAGAAAAATTATTGTTGATACTTATGGAGGTGCTGCACCTCATGGAGGAGGTGCTTTTTCCGGCAAAGATCCATCTAAAGTTGATAGATCAGCAGCATATGCAGCTAGATATTTAGCCAAAAATATAGTTGCAGCTGATCTCGCTGATCAGTGCACAATACAGTTATCTTATGCAATAGGAGTTTCAAAACCTCTATCCGTTTATATTAATACTAATGGAACTAATAAGGTAGATGAGAAGAAAATTGAAAAATCTGTTCAAGATTTATTTGATCTTAGCCCAAGAGGAATAAGAGAGCACTTAAAACTCACTAATCCAATTTATGTTCCAACCTCATCTTATGGACATTTTGGAAGAGAGCCAAGTGAAAAAGGACATTTTACATGGGAAAAAACTGATTTAGTTGATGCTCTTAAAGGAATTGCTTAATTAAATTTGTTAAATTTAAAGAATCAGATTTTAGATATATCTGAAACAGAAACTCTTGCTCTAAGATTTTGTAAATATCTTAAAGTTGGAGATGTATTACTGTTAAAAGGTGAATTAGGTGTAGGTAAAACTACTTTTTCAAGATTTATTATAAATAATCTATATTTTTTAAATAATTTTGATAAACCAAGCTTAATTAATAGCCCAACCTATCCAATACTTTTAACTTATGATTTGGGATTTTATGAAATTTATCACTACGATCTCTATAGAATTAAAAATATTAGAGAATTAGAAGAATTAGATTTTTTTGAAAATATTAAAAATTCAATTACATTAATTGAGTGGCCTGAAATATTAATTGATTTACCATTTAAACAAAATCATTATTTAATTAATTTAGATTTAAACTCAGAAACTAAACGAAAAATAAATATCAAATATTGTGAATAAATATAATGCAACTTCCATTTCATAATCTAGTTGAGATTAATAAAGGATTATCCAAAAAGAAAATTTTTAGAAAGTATGAAAAAAAGTATAATAAAATAATTTTAGATTTTTCTGAAGATAAAAGCCAATTTTACAATTTTTTACATATTTATCAAATTTTAAAAAAAATTAATATTTCCATTCCCAAAATTTATGAAGTTTATTTGAAAAAAAAATTAATTATAATGGAAGATTTTGGTGATCAAACTTTTGATAAATTATTTAGTGAAGATGATCTTTACCATTTACTAAAAATTGCAGTAGATAATTTAATTGTAATTCAAAATTCACTGATTTTAAATGATTTAGTAAAATTAGAAAAATACTCTTTTAGTATTCTAAAAGAAGAAATAAGTGAATTTGTAGATTATTATATACCGTATAAAAAAATTGCTAATTTTCCAACTAATGATTTTTATAATTGTTGGGAAAATATTTATAATAGTCAAAAATTTGAATTTACAAGTTTTACTCACAAAGATTATGAGTTCATTAATTTAATATATTTATCAAAAAATAAACAACATCTTAAATGTGGTATTATAGATTTTCAAAATGCTTTTCTAGGATTCCCAGGATGGGATCTATTTTCAATTCTTGAAAATCCTAGAATATATTTTACAAGACAATATAACGAAGATTTAATCAAATATTTTTATGACAATGTAAATATTAATATGGAATTTAATTCTTTCAGATCTCAATATTATATATTAAATTTAAGCAGACAGACGCGTCTTCTTGGGAGATGGGTTAAATTATTCAATGAGAATAAAAATCAAAACTATTTAAAATATATAAGTTCAACTCATAAAAGAATTTTTTCCTCTTTGAAAAATATTCAAAATGATAAATTAAAGTTAATTTATGAAAAATCGATACTTAACTAATGTATAAATTTTCTTTATTAATTTTATGTGCAGGTTTTGGAAAACGAATGTTAGACTTAACTATAAAAAAACCTAAACCACTTTTAAATTTTAATAATAAAATTTTATTAAGTAATACAATTAATTTTTTCAAAGATATTGGATGTAATGAGTTTTTTATTAACACACATTATCTTCATACTAAAATTGAAAATTATGTAAATAAAAATTTTAGTGAGAATAATATAAATTTAATTTTTGAACCATCAATTCTAGGTACTGGCGGAGGCATAAAAAATATTTTTAATTATACAAAAAATAATAATATATGTGTGGTAAATTCAGATATATTTTGGCAAAAAAAAAATAAACTAGAACTTCTAAATTTTTTGCAAGATTATAATAATGTAACTCACTGTAAAATTCTTTTATCAAATAAAAATAGTTTTTTTGGTTTAAAAAAAGATAGAGGTGATTTTTCTATTAAAAAAAAAAATGTATCAAATTGGTCTGAGGGCAAAGATATTATTTTTTATTCTGGATTTCAGATTGTATCTAAGCATATATTTAAAAATAAACCAAAAATATTTCCAATGAATGAAGTATGGAATAATTTAATTATTGATAAAAATTTAAAAGGTACCCTAATAAATTCAAATATATTACACGTTGGGGATAAAAGTTCGTATATAAATCTTTAAGCATCTTTTTATCTTGAATTAAAAAATATTTTTCTTACATATGAATTATGTCTACTGTTCAAACTAATGATGAAACCTTTGATCAAGATATTTCATCACAAAATGTCCCTGTAATTGTTGATTTTGGTGCAGAATGGTGTGGTCCATGTAAGCAGATTGAACCAATTTTAGAGGAAATTGCTAGTGAAAATGTTGACAAATTAAAAATTTTTAAACTAAATATAGATGAAAATCCTTTAACTCCCCAAAAGTTTGGTGTTAGAGGCATTCCAACAATCATGCTATTTAAAGACGGTAAGTTAGTTGATACAAAAGTTGGTAGTTTCCCTAAATCTTCTCTTGAAACTTGGATTAAGTCGAATTTATAAAAATTTTTTTCTAATTTTTCCTACTAAGTACAAGGATCCTGTTATCAAAAAAATCTTTTGATCAGATTTTCTTATATATTTTAAAACTTCATTTATGTTTTTGATTTTTGAATAATTAATTTCAAGCGCTGAACATTTTTTACCTATTTCATTTGTTTTAAACGCATTTTTTTCATTTGGAATTTGTATTGCTAGTATTTTTACAATTTGATTTTTAATTATATTTAGAAAAATATCTATTTTTTTATTATTTAACATACCAAATATTACAATAGGTTTAATTTGTTTTATTTTTAAAAATTCATTTAATTTTTTTGCCCCATCTATGTTATGAGATCCATCCAAAATAATTTTCTTTCCATTATATGCTATTATTTCTAATCTGCCTGGCCACGAAGTTTTTTTTATTGCATTATTAATTTTTTTAAAATTCATCTTTAATTTTTTTTGAATCATAATTTTTGAAAAAGATAATGCAACCGATGCATTTTCCAATTGGTGGAAACCATTTAATTGCGGCTGATTTAATATTTTTTTTTCTTTATCAAAATAAAATTCAAACTTATCATTATTTAATTTTTTAATTCTATAATTTTTTCCGTAAAAATAAATATTTTTAATTCTTGATAATTTTTTTTTAATAAACTTTTCAACTTCATATTTTTGTTTACTTATCAAAACGAAATCACTTTTTTTAATTATGCCTAATTTTTCATTCGTTATCTTTTTAAGAGTTTTTCCAAGAAATTCTTCATGATCATAACTAATTGGAGTTATGATACTACATAGCTTCTTAGGGATAACATTTGTAGCATCTAATCTTCCTCCTAAACCTGTTTCAAGAATTAAAAATTCTGAATTTGATCTTTCAAATAACACAAATGCTACTGCTGTAGTTATTTCAAAAAACGTTATAGGATTGTTGTTATTTATTTTTTTTACAAATTCTAAAGTTTGGTATAACTTTTTAGTACCAATTTCTTTATTGTTAATAACTATTCTTTCATTAAATTTTGATAAATGAGGTGATATATAAGCATCACAAGAATATCCATTCGAGATAAGAATATTTCTTATGAAGCTTTGAACTGATCCTTTACCATTTGTGCCAGCAATATGGATAGTTTTAGGTAGATTTAAATGTGGGTCACCAAGTTTTTTTAACAGTTTAATTAATCTGTTTAACGATAAATCAATATATTTTGGATGAAGTTTTAAAAGATCATCTAATAACTTGTTTATTTTAGATTGCACTTATCAACTTATATGTTTTAAAACTTTATGTAAGGTTTCTCTTAAATCTTTTCTATGAGTAACAATATCAACCATTCCATGTTCTTTTAAGTATTCAGCCTTCTGGAAGTCAATTGGTAGTTCTTCTCTAATTGTATCTTGAATTACTCTTTTGCCTGCGAAACCTATAGTCGCTCCTTTTTCTGCTATTGTTATATCTCCTAGCATCGCAAAAGATGCCGTTACTCCACCAGTTGTTGGCTCAGTTAAAATAACTATATATGGTATTTTATTTTCATTTAACATATCTACAGCTGCTATAGTTCTCGGCATCTGCATTAAACTTATTATACCCTCTTGCATTCTTGCGCCTCCAGATGAGGTTACTACGATAAACGGTAGTTTTTTTTCAACTGATATTTGAGCACCTTTGACTATTGCTCCCCCAACTGCTCTTCCCATAGATCCACCCATAAACTCAAAATTCATTAAACCAATTACTAATTCCTCATCTTCTATTTTACCTTGCAAAAGTATAAAAGCATCTTCTCTATTTGTTTTTTTTCTATATTCTTTGAGTCTATCTTTATACTTTTTTTTATCTGAAAAATTTAAGGGATCATCTGAAATCTTATTAATTTCTATTTCACTGTATTCATTGTTTTTAAAAAACAATTTTATTCTATCTTCAGCTGTCATTCTAAAATGATAGTCACAATTGATACATACTCTTAAATTTTCATTTAAATCCTTATGATGAATCATATTTCCACATGATACACAATTACTCCATAATTTTTCTGGAACATCACGCCTTTTTACTAAAGACGATAATTTTGGTTTTACAAAATTGGTTAACCAATTCATATTTTTACACCTAATTTTAATTTTTTAGTAAAGTTGCTAATTTTTTTTAACATAAATTCTTTATCATTTAAGTTTTCCTCTATAATTTTAATTATACTTGATCCCACTACTGCGCCATCAGCAATTCTGCATATATTGTTCACGTCAACTTCATTCTTAACACCAAAGCCAGGAACAATAGGTAAATTTGTATGTTTTTTAATGAAATTAATTGATTTTTTTAATTCATTGATATTTGCTGATTTTTGACCAGTGGTACCCATTACAGTAACATAATACAAAAATCCACTTGCATTTTTGAGTATTAATTTTAGTCTCTTCTCATCCGTTGTTGGTGTTATAAGTCTTATCAAGTTTAGTTTATTTTTATTAAGTTCTAAGATCAATTCCTCATCTTCTTCTGGTTGCAAGTCGACAACAATTAATCCATCTACACCATTTATAACACAATTTTTTACAAACTCCTTTATACCAAAATGCAAAATAACATTATAATATCCCATTAGTATGATAGGTAATTCTTTTTTTAATTTTTTAGCATTTGCAGCTAATTTAAAAATATCTTTTAAATTAATATCATTTTCCAATGCTCTATTACTTGATAATTGAATAGTAGGACCATCAGCCATAGGATCTGAAAAGGGCATTCCTATTTCTAAAATATCAATGTTATTGCTAATTATTGTTTTTATGATTTCATTACTAGTGTCAAAATCAGGATCTCCACCAGTAACAAATGTAACTAATTTTTTATCTTTATTATTAAAAGTCTGATTTATTAAATCAGTCATTATATTTTTATTTTAAGTTCATTTGCTATTGTGAAAATATCTTTATCACCTCTACCACACATATTCATAACAACTATTTTATCTCTACTGTAGTTCTTTGCTATTTTTTTTAATGCAGATAACGCATGGGCCGGCTCAAGTGCAGGAATAATACCTTCAAGTTTACAGCAGTACTGAAAAGCTTCTAAAGCTTCATCATCTGTTGCAGACATATATTTAACCCTTTTTTCTTCAAATAAAAAAGAATGCTCAGGTCCAATACCAGGATAATCTAAACCAGCTGATATAGAGTGCGCCTCTTGGATTTGGCCAGACTCAGATTGTAATAAATAGGTTTTGTTTCCATGCAAAACACCTGGTTTTCCACCCGTTAAACTTGCTGCATGCTTAGAACTATTGATTCCATGTCCAGCAGCTTCTACAGCGATCATTTCAACATTTGTATTATCAAGAAATTCATGAAATAAACCTAAAGCGTTTGACCCACCACCTATGCAAGCCATTAGCAAATCAGGTAATTTACCTTCAGCACTTTTTATTTGTTTTCTTACTTCTTTTCCAATTACTGATTGGAAATCTCTAACCATTGTAGGATATGGATGAGGACCAGCTGCTGTCCCTATTATATAAAAAGTATTTTCAACATTTGAAACCCAGTCTCTTAAGGCTTCGTTCATTGCATCTTTAAGTGACTTTGAGCCAGTAGATACGCTTTTAATTTCCGCTCCAAGTAGTTTCATTCTAAATACGTTTGGTGATTGTCTTTCAATATCTTTTTCGCCCATATACACTACACAAGGCAGTCCAAATAATGCACACACAGTAGCTGTTGCTACTCCATGCTGTCCTGCACCTGTTTCTGCGATAATTCTTTTTTTCCCCATTCTTTTTGCTAATAAAATCTGACCCATACAATTATTTATTTTATGTGCACCTGTATGATTCAATTCATCTCTTTTAAAATAAA
>MDSW01033581.1_pt1 | contig 11552 bp, 11 predicted proteins | sample 811171 | NCBI WGS metagenome assembly MDSW01 (sample SAMN05326641, study PRJNA326480) | marine metagenome | isolation source: seawater | place: Atlantic Ocean: North West | collected 2012
CTCAATTTCGTAGTCCATGAGATCGGATGGAGATGCCGCGACGCTGGTCCTGGACGGTGTTGCTGTTCCAAATTTGGGAAAGACAAAAACCGAGTCGCTCATGGCTTCCTCGGCATGTTCGGGAAAGTTCGTGCCAATACCGATATGCCGCATGCCGGGCGGCCCGGTTGGCAAAAGCCGCTCGACACTAATCTCCACAGTAGCTTTCAGCTGATCTTTGGTCGCAAGCAGGTCCGCCTTGTCCATCTGTGCCAAGACTTGAAAAGGGTCTTCCAGACGCGCGGCGCCGAAGTCGGCGAAATCAATGCCAGTTACCGTTTCTCCGTCATAATCGACAACCAGGATTGTTACTATTTCTCCCAAGCCATTGCGGAACTGGGCAAGCGTGAGCGCCTCTTCGAAGGGAGCAATCTGTATCTGAAGCGGTTCAGCTTCGAAAGTTGCTGGATTGAATTGCGGGTCATCCGATGTGAACCAGGCAATATATGTTGCGAGAACCAGTGTTGCCGCGACCGCAGCTGAATAGGTTAAAGGGCGCATTGGCATGGCTGACTTCCAAACACTGCGAATGACAAGCCTATTAAACAATGTCCGCTACGGGCGCAAAAGCAGACATCGAGGCGGCTGTGGCGCCGACTATTGCAAGCTTGAGCTCTGGCGTTCGTCGATTTGATTGGAATGGCAGACTGAGGCTCATCTGACTGCCCGGCGGTCCAGTAGAATTGCCATGAGCACGATCAGGAATGCGGTCACGTGTACAGCGAGTATGGAATGCTCCGCTTGTGCGAAATGACCGGAATTCGACAGGTCTGAAAAATAGCCAGCGACGGCGTCACCCGCCCCGATTTCATCGCCTTGCAGCTTCGCCAATGAGTCCGCGCATCGTTCGAGAAGGTCGCGAAGTGAGACGATGAGGCGGTAATTGAAGAATGCGAACGCGCCGTAGATCAGGATGGCGCCAGCTTTCTCAAGTTTTCGAAGCGGGCGATCCACATAAATAATTCCCCCAAGCAGGGCCAAGTGAACGGTGATGAAGACCGCCCATTGCGCATCAAGGCGCCCACCTGTGCTCTGGGCGACTGATATGATCTCAAAAGCGGTCATGGGCGAGCGCTTTCAGCATCTGCGGCGGTCCGGAAGCCGATATGGTTGGTGCCTAGAAGGATATCCTGTGCGTGCCGTGCAGCCGGCCGGTAGCGGCGGCAGAAATTCTCGGCGCAAAGGAAGGAGCCGCCCTTGATGACGCCAACGGCGAGCCCAGGCTGTCGGGGATCGAGCCCATAGGGATGGCTTTCGCTGCCTGCGTCTGTGCGTTCGCTATAGCTTGGAAAGTAAGCATCCGACGTCCATTCCCAGACATTGCCGATCAGGTCGTATGCGCCGAATGGGTTTGAAGGAAAGCAGCCGACAGCGGCCCGGCCGGAAAACCCGTCATCTCCAGTATCAGCAAATGGGAAGACCCCTTGCCAGGTATTTGCGCGACTTTCGCCGTTTGGATGAAGCTCCTTTCCCCAGGCATACTCCGCACCGATCAGGCGGCCTCTTGCAGCGTATTCATATTCGGCTTCGGTCAAGAGACGCCGACCAGCCGAAGCGGCATAGGCTTGCGCATCCTTGAGGGACACCTGAACGACAGGCTCGTGATCGCGGCCTTCAATTGAGCTGTTTGGGCCGTCCGGATGGCGCCAGTCCGCGCCTTGAACGAATGCCCAATGCGCATTGGCAAAGACGGCCGATCCATTCGCATCAAAGCCAAGTTCTGTAGCGCGCTCGGCACTGGTCACATATCCGGTTTCATCAACGAAGCGCCGGAACTGTTCATTCGTCACTTCATGAACGTCCATGTTGAAATCGTTGACCGTAGAGTCAGTCAGAGGCGCTTCTTCCGGATAGAAGGCGTGCGAGCCCATCTGGAACCTACCGCCTGGAATTGTGGTCGTCGCGCCGATCTGACCCGAATAGCACTCCGTCTTACCGCTGCCGGTCTCGCGCATCACCGCGACTTTCTCCATGCGCTGAACGGCTGCAATCGCTACGACGGCAATCAAAAGGAAGAAGGCCGGCAAAATGAGAGACTGTGCGAAGCGCTTGTCGAGCATGGCCTACCTCAGAAATGCCGCAGGAATGGCCGGCGAGACCGAAAACCGCAGCCCCCATTCAGGCGCTAGGCCATTGTCTGAGCGGATCGCATAATAGCTGGCCTCGAGGCTGAAGCGGGTCGGAATCCTCCCAACGAATGTCGTCTTGTTGACGCCGATCCCGATGGGCAAGTTTACGGTCGGACCGTCATCTGCCTCCCAGTCCACAGAGATGATTGGCGATGCGCCAATGGACCATTGGTCCGGCAGCTTGCGATAGACGAAGTACTGGATGTTGGTCTGAGACACGGCCGTGCGGCTATCGTCCCCGCCGACCGACCAGCGATGCTGAGGAAATATGCCGAGAGTCCAGTCCTCGCCCAGATAGGCTGCGGCGGCGGCAGGCCCGACCTGCCACTTGCCCTGTCCGAGGATATCTTCAGACGCTGTTGGTGCAACGAAAGTCGGACCGGCCGCCCAGATCAGCTTCCCGTTCGCGAAATCGGCCGCCTTTTTGGGCGTGAAGAGGCCGACATAGGTCAGATCCCCAAACCCGGACGTGGATCCGCCGAAAGGGTCGGCGATTAGGGGGAGGCCATCAAGTGAGAGGCCAGAACCGTCACTGCGCAGCGCGGTGTTTTGAAAAGCGTCCGCGTCGACAGGCACTTTCGGAAAGCTCAGGACCACACGGTTCACGAGGTTCCAGTCTCCCATGCGGACTGGAAATGTCGGTATGACGTTGATGGTCTCAATGTCCTGCTTCGTTCCGAAGACCGGCTCCTTGACCGTCACCCGGTCATACTGGACCGGCACCGAGACCAACTCACCAACTGGATTGTCCATGAGGCGGCTGACCTGCTCGGCTGTGAGCTGGCATCCCGCATCGACGACATCGTCGAGGCTGGTATCTTCATCTGCCAGCATCGCGGCGCAGTCTGGAGGCGCGCTAACGTCCGCGAGAACAAGGGATACCGGCGTGACTGATGCCGCCATAAGACATAGGAAGCGAAGCATCTTGCGCATCTCTAGTTCAGGAAGTCATTCCGGCGCTGGATCACATCATGCCAGCCCCAAACAAACCGGACTGACGTCAGTGAGCCGCGCAGTTCGAACGGGTCAGAACTCTCAGCGATCGTCTGCTGGTGGCCGACAAACAGGCTGAAATTGTCGCTGATCTTGTAGCCGAATGACGCCCCAATGATCTGCGCACTCAGCCCATCCGTCGTACCGGTCAGCAAGCCAGTTGAGTTGCTCGTTCGCGTTTCTGCGCCGCCATCAAGCCAGGTGAAGTCCAGTGAGATGAACGCATCGCTCGTCATGTCACGCGACAGGTGTGCTTCGATCGCGTAGAGCGGGTCCTGCTCGAGCGTGTCGCCAAAGCTGTCCTCATTGTCCGCGAAGACGCGGACTGAGGGCGTCACTTCCAGGATGGTCTTGCGGCCGGGCACCCAGTCCCCAAGGTTCTTGACGACAGGGACCGAGACGCGCGTGCTCCACTGGTTGGAGCCCATATTGAGCACTTCATTGGCGTCGTAACTGCCGGTTGGGGCCGTCACCATGACACCGAGTCCAACGATCCAGTCAGGATCGTAACGAAGTGTTTCGCGGACCGGCAGCTCAGGCGCGCCGAACAGGTTCACTGTGCCACCGATAGAGATGTCGCCCAGTCCGTCGGCGTAGGCATTGGTGGCCGAGATTGGGAGCGGCGAGTCCGTCCGGAGCGTCCCGGCGGGCAGAATTGCTGTCCAGTGAGCGGTGCGTCCAAAGACAGGCTGCTCCGGGTATAGCTCAGCGCGTAAACGCTGCTATCTATATCGAAATTGCCCTGAACATTGTTAAACGCGGACCAGGAGGCGTTAGCTGTACCGCCATAGAAGGTACCCCCCACAAGGTTCGTGTTCTTGGGCAGCGGGACGTTGACCCTCGCGCCATCGAGTTGGGCGAATGCGGGAAGTGTTAGCGCCGTCGCAAATACGGCAAGAGCCACGTAGCGTTTCATGATGATCTCCAGGTGTCAGAAAGTGTTGATTGAGCCCGCGGGCTATTCGATCTCGCCGAGACCGCCGTCCCAGTTGGGTTCCTGCATGCGCGGCCAACCGGGCGACACGACGGGCGGACGAGGCGGAAGACGCTCCTCCAGACCATCGTAGGGAGTGCGATCTGGCAGGATTACATTGTTGGTTTCGGCGTAATCGTCCCAGGCGAGGGAGAGCCGCTGGAGGATGTCCGGATGAACCTCCGCAAGATCCTTGGTCTCGCCCGGATCGGTCTCGACATTGAACAATTCCCAGCGGTCAAAGCCGTAGGGCTTAGGCATCCAAACCGCTTTCCAGGGTCCGCTCCGGGCCATCCGGGCGCCGAAGAACTGCATGGCAATGACGTCGTCATCCGTCCGCGGCGATCTCGAGTCTCCGCGAAGCACGGGTGCCCAGGATCTGCCTTGCATGTCGGGGGCTTCAATGCCGGCGAGATCCATCATGGTCGGCGCGATATCCATAACATGCATGATGGCTTCCGAATTCATCGCGCCAGCGTCCTGCTCGCCGGGCTGCCAGACGATGAGCGGCGAGCGAATGCCGCCTTCATAGAGCGAGCCCTTGTATCCGGCGAAGGGCGTCGCAGAGACCTGCGCCCATGACGGCCCGTAAGCGAGGAAGCCGTATTCGCGTCCCCAGGCTTCTATCCGGGTGTCGTAGTTGTTCGCGAAGAACATCGACGATTCGAGGCCGGGCTGCCTCTTTGCTCCAGGGATCGGGTCGGCGCCTTCAGGCCCGTTGTCCGAAAAGAAGAGGATGATCGTATTGTCGAGCTGACCGCTATCTTCGAGGTAATTGATGAATTCGCCGATCTGAAAGTCGAGATATTCGACAACGGCCGCGTAGATTTCCATCTTGCGCGCCTGCTGGACCTGGCCGGCACCGACGACGTCTTCAAAACCCGGAATGTACCAGAGCCGCGCGCCGTTCTCGGCCGTCTCCGGCATGATCCCGGCCGCCTTCATACGTTCGAGGCGTCCCGTGCGCAGTTCATCCCAACCTGCATCGAACTTGCCGCGATATCTGTTGCGCCAGCCATCCGGCACCTGCAGCGGATCATGCGGCGCCTGATAGGCGAGATAGGCTACGAACGGACGCTCGTCGCCGCGATCTTCTTCGAGGAAGTCGACCATCTGCTCTGTGAAGGAACGGGTCGAATAATAGTTCTTCGGGAGTTTGGTGATGTACTCGCCATTGCGCGTGAATTCAGAGCGCTCATTCTCGACCTTGCTGCCCGTCCAGTTGAAGTGGCTGCCCGCCGGGTTCAGCAGCGAGAAGGTGTGGTCGAAGCCGCGGGCGAACGGAATGTGATCCGGGCTGTGCCCTAGATGCCATTTGCCGGTCATGTAGGTGCGGTAGCCGACCGCCTTTAGGCGCTCCGCAAATGTTGGGGAGTCCAGATTGAGCACCCCCTCATAGCCTGGCTCTACCATCTGGTTCGGTGCGGTCATCTCATACATATTGCCCATGCCGACGCGGTGATTGTCGCGGCCGGTCATCAGCATTGAGCGGGTCGGCGAGCAGCTCGGCCCGACATAGAAATTCAGGTAACGCACACCTTCGGCGGCCAGCCGGTCAAGGTTTGGCGTATTGATCTCGCCGCCATAGGAGCCAATGTCAGAAAAGCCGAGATCATCTGCAACGATGATGACGAAGTTTGGCCGGGTGTCTCTGTCCTGAGCTATCGCTGCATTCGCACAGATGGCCGCTGTCGCTGCGCCAATGAGTGAGTATTTGGCACACCGCTTTAGTGGCGTGTGAGTGAATATGACTGGCATGTGAGTGTTCTCCGCAAGCAGGTTTGAATTCGCTTGGCGGGAACCTGATGAAGGAGGGCGATAGGCGAAACAGCCTCTGCACCGTCCGCGCTTTCGCATGCACCCTTATCCGCCCGTTTCGCACGGTTGGCGCTCATGCTGCATGAATGGAAGGGACGGTCTAACCGATCAGGTCGCCGAACGCGTTTCGGACCGCCCCCTGGTAGCTGCGCGACACGGGAAGCTCCGCATTGTTCTTCAGAATAATGCTCATCCGGCCCGATACGGTTGATATCGATGCAATTCCGTCTCTTGCGACCCAGTGCGACCGGTGAACGCGCAGGCCCTCCAGCCCCTCAGCCTGCTCGATCGCATCAGACAGCCGCATGAGGACAAGATCATTCCCGATCGATGTGTAGACACGGACGTAATGCAGTTCCGAGGACAAGGCCCAGAGATCGCCCCTCTTTGAAAAAGGCAGTTTGGAGAGGAAGTGAACGGGTGGGGATTCGTGGGTCGCCTCCTCTTCAACGTCTTTCGTCCTGCGACTGTCTTCGAAGGACCGCTCGCTGGCTTCACCTTCGGCAAGAGCGCGGCGCCACCATGTAAAGTTCAGCGACATCCAGATCATGGTGCCGAGGACCGCATAGCCCGCGAGAATGAATGGGTATCTGGCGGCAATCTCGCTCGACAATTCTTCCCGGCCAGCCGCCGCTATAATTGGTGGCGGACCAACCCCTACAAACCAACTGATGATCGGGCTCAGGATGGCAGCGATGGGCGCGACAAGAACACAGCCGGCAATGGCGCGCCATGACAGCGGAATCCGCTTCGGCAGGTATCTCATGGTTCCATATGCACCCGCGATCTGCAGCGGATGCGCAAAGGCGACCAGTATGGCCGAGTGAAGGATGATATTTGGCGCATCACCGATTTCGGCCATTCGCCCGATCAACCGGGCGATCGACAAAAGCGGAATGGCCAGCATCGTCGTCAGAGCGTGATGCTGCCAGAAAGACAAATTGTTCCGCTTGTGCATCACGAACTCCCCACAAGCGCGATGAAGTGCAATCCGTGCACTTAACCATCCGATACATGCAACAACAAGCAAAAGCAGACCGGGCTGAAGTACAGGATCCTTCCAGAAGCAGGCACGTGCAATGCCGGCACCTTTTGAAATGGAGACCAGAAATGAACCGCAAAATCGCTTGTCTGGCTGTGCCAGCGCTTATGGTAATAGCCCAATTGTCGGTAGCAGGCTGCGTTGCCGCGGGAATTGGTGGCACGACATATGCCGTGAAAGCCTCGCAGCGAGGAGGCCTTGAAGAGGCGGCAATTGCAGGCGATCCAGTCGCACAATACGAACTCGGCCAGTCGCACTGTTGCATGGGCCCCGGCTTCTCGACCCAGACCGCAACGGAATGGCTCTGCAAATCAGCCGTCCAGGGCTACGCGCCGGCTCAGTACGAACTCGGCCGCATCTATGCCGGGGAAATATCCAGGACGCCGGCTCCCGGCCAGAAAGTGCTCCGCGCCGTAACGGCAAAATCCGATCCAGTGCTGTCCCAAGCCTGGTTCCGGCTGGCGGCCGATCAGGGATATGACCGCGCTATGGACCGCCTCAGTTCGCTGGAAGCGAACGCCGGTCCAAGCGGTCGACCCACTAATCCGGGCGAGTTGCCCTGCGTATATTCAGATGTGTTCGGCAATGAGTGACTTTTGTCACAATCCGCATCCGCCTGGGAGCAAATAGGCAATGTCTGCTTTCGGGATTTAGCAGTCAGGTCGCTGATTCTAGCACGGCGGCGGTTTGTCCTTCTTGCAACACGTCGCCTTCAGCAATGTTAAGAGCGGTTATTACACCCGTAGCCGGGGCGGTGTACGGAACTTCCATCTTCATAACTTCCAATATGAAGAGCTCTTGGCCCTCGGCGACTGTGTCGCCCTGTTTTACCAGCACCTTCCAGACGGTTCCGCCGGTCTCGAGTTCGATCTTGTGTTCAGACATGGTGTCCCGTTCGTTCTTAGGGTCTAAGCGCAAAGGTGCGCGGTCCGAGCAGGCGCGGCAGCTGGCCCTGCACCCGATCCAGCCACTTGCAGAGCATGGGTCGGGTCTCGCGAGGATCGATGAGTTCATGGACCGCGAGCGCCTCGCTTCTTGGAAAGGGTGACTGGCGAGCCGCCAGCATCTCTTCCAGCTCCCGCCGCTTGGCGTCTGGGTCGTCGGCGGCAGCGATCTCTCGACGAAACGCGACCGCTACGCCGCCTTCGACAGGTAGCGGTCCGCTTTCGGCGGAGGGCCAGGCGAGGACATACGCGTCCGGTCCGTAATGAGCGGCCTGAGCGACGCCAAAACTCCGGCGCACCATGACCGACGCCCATGGCACAGTCGTCATGGCTGCCGTTATGACGGTTCGTGCGCCATGCCGGATTGTCGCTTGCTGTTCGGCCTTGGAGCCGATCATGAAGCCTGGCTCGTCGACAAAGGCCACGATCGGGATGTGGAAGGTCTCGCAAAGCTCGATGAAACGCTGTGCCTTCTGGGCGCCGTCGGCGGTCATCGAGCCGGCGAGATGCCGGCCATCATTGGCCCAGACGCCGATGACATGGCCGTTCAGCCGGGCAAGACCCGTGATCTGGCTGCGTCCATAGCCCTTTCCCATTTCAAAGAAGCTGTCGCGGTCGAGGATCAGCGAAAGCACCCGCCGCATATCAAACGCCCTTCGCCGCGCCCGCGGGACGATCTCGATTAGCGCCTCCTCCTGCCGGTCGACTGGGTCGTCACAGCTGATAGCCGGCACGAGTTCCCATACATTGTTCGGCATGTAGGACAGGAACCGGCGGATCTGGGCAAGCGCCTCTGTCTCGTCTTCCGCGCCGTTATCAACTGCACCGTTGCTCGTGTGGACTTGCGCGCCGCCAAGCTCATCCTTGGTCAGCTTTTCTCCCATGGCGCGCTCAACAACGGCCGGCCCGGCCACCAGCAGCTGGGCGGTAGACTTCGACATGACCGAAAAATGCGAGGAAACGAGCCGAGCGGCTGGCAAGCCAGCAACAGCGCCTAGCGCAGCGGACGCCACCGGCAGTGTTCCGAGCGTTTGGCCAACAGACTTGAACCGTGAGGGAGAAAAGACCGGCCCCGGCAAACTCGGACCACCGGACCCACCGACGCTGCCGCCGGCACCCTCATGCAAGCGGACGAGTGGCATCTTGTATTGAAGGGCCAGATCCTCAGCGTAGACTGATTTCCTTAGGCCGGCCGGAGACGGCGATCCACCCTTCAGGGTAAAGTCCTCGCCACCGACAATGATCCGGCGGCCGTCGATCTTGGCGAAACCGAGCACAAAATTGGCCGGTGTGAAGTCCAGGATCTCGCCATTCTCCCCACGCTCCGAGGCGCCGGCAGCTTTCCCGATTTCCTCGAAACTGTCCTCGTCGATCAGGGCCGCTATTCGCTCGCGAATAGTCAGGCGACCTTTTTCGTGCTGGCGCTGGACGCTCGCATCGCCGCCCTGCAGCATGGCCCGCTCCCGGCGCCGTTTGATTTCATCGACTTCTGATTTCCAGCTCATGAAAGCGACATTCGCCTTTGCCTGCATGGAAGTCAAAGACTGTCGGTCGGCGACGATTATTATCTGATGCGCTGCCGAACATGGCCGCGGGAACGATCACTCATCCTGTAGATCGATGGCCCCTTTCGGTCCGGGCGGATGTCTTCCGCCTGCCCACGCGATCGCGATTACCTCAGCTGAGTTTCTTGTCGATATATGAGATCAAAGCGTCCAGCTCTGCGAGATCAGACGTTGCGCGCGCTCCTATTGCTTCAAATTCCAGCCGGACTGAGGGCAGCAAGGCTCGGCACTGTTCGAGGAGGCGGTCGCGCTCGCGAACCAAGTCGTTCATCAGGATTAGCTTCATCCCGGGAACACTACTGGTGTCTTCCTCCGCATACGGGTCATATGCCGCGAGCGACCCCATGACATCGACGAGATTGTCTTCGTCTATTCGGTCGAGGATGCGTTCGATAATATCATCAAAGACATACTCATCCTGAGGCTTGTTGATCTCTCGAAGCAGCGCCTGCAATTCACTGTCACCAGCTTGCCTTACGGTGCGCCGGGTCGGCGATCTTTCGAGGACATCCACCAAGACATCTGCGAAAAGCGAATAGTCAACGTCGGTGGCACGGAAGGCGGCCATCATCTCGAAGTATATCGGCCAGCCTTTCGGATTGGCGCTCAATTCGCTCCCAGAGAGAACAGCTTCGGGCTTTGCCATTTCCAGGAAGCGATTGAGGTCGGTCCGGGTCGAGAAGCGAAAGAATATTCGGTCCGGACAGCTGATCCGGAAAAGAAACAAGCGGCCATCATCGATTGTAAAATCCAGCACGGGGTATGTTCGCGCCTGTTCTGGTGTGCTGGATAGTTGGGCGATCATCTGCAGATCGTGCAACTCAGAAAGTCTATCAATAATGGTGATGATCGCCCTGTAGACTGGATAATTGGCATAAATTGCGGATCGTACAGGCGCGGGCAGCGAAACAGAGAAGCGTCGATCACCGGAGTTCATGAGGCAATTAAAATGCAGAGGACTCACAGTTCAAGCTGAAGAACTTGGTGCGACGCTCACACCAGATTGAATTCGGCAGCCGGGTCCGTTTCAAAAGGTCTGCAAACCTGATGCTTCTGTAATCACGATTGCCACCCCATCTAAAATCACCAACAATATTAAGGTCTGAAAGAACTGAAAAAGGTGGCAACAATCTCAATATAGTCAGAGCTCTATGGTTGCCTCTTAATCAGCGGGTCCGAGGTTCGAATCCTCGTGGGCGCACCACCGTTCCTCTTTTTCGGCACCGCACCATCGCGTTCATTGCGCCGGCGGGGCAGGCTGGGCCGCTTCGATACGGTGCTCTTCTGTGATGAGCAGCGCCTTCGGACTGCTGGAGAGGGCATTCTCCAGGTGAACGCCCATGCGCCAGACATGATAGGTGCACCGGTGAAGCCAGCGCATCGTTTCGAGCTGGCGCATGGCGATGTCTGCATCGAGCTCGGCCTCGGTCATGTGGGCGATGGCGGCATGGCGCAGCGTCTCGCGCTGGTCACGGAAGTCCTGGCGCGCCGCATCGAGACGCTCGACAAGCTCGCCGGTGAAGCCGCCGTCATGGATTTCGCCCAGGATCGGCTTCAGGCTGCGGGCCGCGGCCTGGATATCGCCTTGCGCAAAGCTGAGCCGCGCCTCGCGCAAGCCCGCCATGCGTCGCTGCAGCCGGGACATGTGATCAAGGGCATGCAGGACAGATTGCAGGCGGTAATTTGCCGGCGAGCCCGGATCGGTCCGGATGCGAACGACATAGTCCGACAGCTCTTCCAGCGCGGCCCCCTCGGCATCGGTCGAACCGAGATGGCGGGCTGACGGATTGGTCAGGATCCGCTCCAGCTTGTGGACCAGGCTCAGCGCGATGCGGTTCGCCTGCCCGGCGGCGGCGTCTGTCGCGGCGGTGCCATCGCGCAGGAGGCGGTCTTCCAGTTCGCCGAACATCTCGCCCTCTCGGCCGGGTACGATGGTTTCGATCAGCCGGGCGAACTGGCGCGTGAAGCCGATGATCACGATGACGCCCAGTATGTTGAACGTGGAATGGAAAGCGACGAGCGCGATCTGCGCGTCGCCGGCCTGGTCGA
>MDSW01100317.1_pt1 | contig 11552 bp, 11 predicted proteins | sample 811171 | NCBI WGS metagenome assembly MDSW01 (sample SAMN05326641, study PRJNA326480) | marine metagenome | isolation source: seawater | place: Atlantic Ocean: North West | collected 2012
ATTGTTTTGACAAACATAAGAAGCTGCACCATGTAAAATTCCAATTTTAGCATTTCTACTTAAAGGAGCAGCATGAAGTTTTGATTTTTTTGGACCACCAGCTTCAACTCCAATTAATTCTATCTGAGATTTATTAAAATCTATGAACTCACTCCAAAAACCATAAGCAGAGCTGCCACCACCAACACAGTTAATTAGTTTAATTTTATTTGGTATTTTTTTAAATTCTTTTTTAATTTGAATTTTTAATTCTTTAGAAATTTGTGCTGTGCTCCATCCACATATTTTTACAAAGATGTTTGGACCAACAGTGCTTCCAACACACATATGTGTAGTGTCACAATTTGATACCCAATATCTCATACATTCACTAACTGCATCGACTAAAGTTTGGCTGCCAGAGTATACAGGGATTATTTCAGCACCATTTTTTCTCATAGCATCACAATTTGGTTTTTGTCTCTTCATATCTTTTGCTCCCATGAAAATTTTACATTTCAGATCAAATTTTTTTGCAGCCATACTCAACATTTTACCAGCATAACCAGCACCCGTGTCACCAACTATGTATTTTTTTCCCATAGCTTTGCAAATTAAGGCGTGAACTGTTGCATTATATATTTTGTGAGCACCCCCATTAGCCTCGGATACAACTTTGGCCCATATTTGAGCACCACCCAAATTATTAGATAAATTTTCTAATTTTATAAAAGAGGTAGGTGATCCAATGTAGTTTTTAAAATAATAATCCTTTTTTTTTAAAAAATTTTTATTATTCCTTAATTTTGTAAACTCTTTTGTTAAATCCTCTACAGGTTTTTTTAAAGTTTCAGGTATAAAACTTCCCCCAAATTTACCACCCCAAAAACCATAACGATCGTGCTGGTCAATTAATGGAATTTTTTTTTTAAGTTTCATTTTTCAATTTATTTAAGTTGTTTAAAAAGAAATCTATTTTGGATGTATCTTTTAATCCAGAAGTTTCTAAGCCTCCAGATAAATCTATAAAATTGGCAATTTTTACATAATTATTTAAATTATCATTAAATTTTATATTACCAGCAAGCATTAATTCTTTGTGAAGTTTTATATTTTTAATTAAATTATGATCAAATCCCTCACTTTTTTCATACCCTTTGCTGTCAAATAAATAAATATCTGTTACATCATTAAATAATTTATATTTATCAACATCAGATTTATCTTTTATTGTTAAGGCTGTAATAATTTTTTTTTGATATTTTTGTTTAATAATTTTAATTTCATCTGGCGTGCAATTGTACAGCTGATAATAATCAAAAGGTAAAGTTTTTATTTCTTCTAATATTTTTTGATTAGGTTTAACCAAAACTGCAACAAACTCACTTTTATTTTTATTCACCCTAAGTAATTTTTTTAGAGCATTTAAATCAACGTATCTTGGGCTTTTAGGATAATTGCATATGAAACCTATAAATTTAGGAGGGTGGGGGTGATTAATTATAAAATCTAAAATATATGGATCTTTTACCCCACAAATTTTACAATCTTTGATCATTTGTTAAGATGATCTAAAAGTTTTTTTGTATTATTTTTTATATTACCTTTAGTTAAAGATCTTCCAATAACAATACCCGAAACTTTATTTTTAAAAGCTTCTTTAGGTGTCATAATTCTCATTTGATCATTAGAATTATCACCTGGTAATCTTATTCCAGGAGTGATAATTAACAAATTTTTATATTTTTTTCTGACTACTTTAGCTTCTTTAGCAGAACAAACTATTCCATGACAACCTGATTTTTTTATAAGATCAGCTTGCTTTAAAACTAATTGCTCAACTTTTTTTGTATGACCTATTTGTTTTAAAGATTTATTGGTAAGGCTTGTTAATACTGTAACACCTAATATTTTTAAATTTTTATTAATTTTTTTTGACTTTTTCTTTAGTGCTTTTAGCATTTCTAAACCACCATTAGCATGCACAGTAATATATTTACATTTTTTTAGATCTTTTAAACTATCAATCGCTGACATAGCAGTTTGTGGAATATCATTTATTTTTAGATCTAACCAAAACTCATTTTTAATTTTTTCTAAAAATTTTCTTCCTTGCTTTGAATAAAAAAATTGCAGACCAAATTTTGGAATAATTTTAAGTTTATTTGTTCTAGTTTGTGCAATTATTTGTTTTATTTTTTTAACGCTTGAAGTATCGCAAGCAACAAAAATAGTCTTATTCTTCATTATTATTTAATTTTTTAAACAAGTCCTTTGACATTTTAAAGTGAATTGTTTTTTTTTCTGGTGTATCAACCTTCTCTCCTGTTTTAGGATTTCTTGATATTCTAGCTTTTTGAACATTTGTAGAGAAAACTCCAAAACCTCTAAGTTCCACTCTATCGCCCCTTTTGAGAGTTCTTTTTATTTCACTTAAAATAATATTAGTGAATTTTTCTAGATCTTTTTTTAGAAAATTAGGGTAGTTTTTTGAAAGTTGTTTTAAAAGCTTTGATTTTACAATAGCCAATTTAATCTTCTAAATTATTCTTTTTCTTCATCTTTTTTCTTTAAATCTTCAGATAAAGACGAGAATGGTAAATTTTTACCAGATCCCTCTGATCCATATTTTTCTAAAGCTTCTTTTTTTTCTATTTCTTCTAAAAGTTTAATACTTAATGATACTTTTCTTTTATTCAAGTCAAGTTCTGATATTGCACAGTCTAATTTTTCTCCTCCAGTCCATCTGCTAGGTCTTGCGTCTGCTGCATTAATTGCAATTGATGATTTTTTGATTTGAAAGTCTATTTCACAACCTTCTGGTCTTACTATCAAGCCTTTATTATCTGTAGAAATAACTTTCACAGTTATAATTTGGTTTTTTGATTTATCTTTAAACCAATCAAACGGATCAGGTTGGGTTTGTCTAAAACCTACTCTTATCTTTTGTTCTACTACTTTTATTTCAAGAACTTTAACTTTAATTAAATCTCCCTTTTTATATTTAGCTAACTCTTCTTCTCCATTATTTGAGTATGTCAAGTCGTTACAATGTAAAAAGGCATCAATGTCTAAATCCTTTATTTTAACAAATAATGAATATTCATTTTTATTTACAACTTCTCCTTCAACGATCGTATTCACAGGATATTTTTTCTCAAATGTTTCAAATGGATTTTCCTTTGTTAATCTATGTGAAATTGCTACTCTTCTTTTCTCTTTATCTATTTCAGTAATAACACATGAAATCACATCTCCAACTTTAAACATTTTTTTTGCTAATGCATTTTTTTTATTCCAACTTAATTCACTAGAATGAAGAAGAGTTGTTAAACCTGGCTCTAGTTCACAAAATGCGCCAAAGTCCATTAACTTAACTACTTTAACACTATAAATTTTATTTAATTCATAATTCTCTATATGTTCAAACGGATCTGGAGACAATTGCTTAACAGAACATCCGACCTGCAATTTTTCTTTGTCGACGCTTATAACTTTTAAGTCATGTTTTTCACCTATATTAAACACCTCATCTGGATGATTAACTCTTGAGTAAGAAATTTCTTGTAGGTGAACTAATACATCTAATTCATTGTTAACATTAAAAAAACAACCAAAAGAACTATAACCTTTAACCTCTGCACCTTTAATAATATCTCCAACTTTATATTTATCTATTATTTTTGCTTTGTCCTCTTTTTTAAAAGATGAAATTATTTCTCTTCTAGAAACGCAAGCATTACCCCTAATTTTATCTAATTTTATTAACGCAAATTTTTGGGGTTCATTCATTAAATGACTAATATCTTTCAAAGGTTTATCACTGATTTGTGATCCTGGTAAAAACATTAACGATCCTGTTTCGATATGTTCAACTATTGCTCCACCCTTGCATTTGCTTGTTATTTTACCCATAACTGGTTCATTTTTCTCGTATGCTTCAACTAATTTATCCCAGCCTTTTATTTTTTGAGCTTTACTAGCTGAAACTAAGATTTCTCCATTTTTATCTTCAATTTTCTCTAAAAGTACAGAAATTGATTCTCCAACTTTTATTTTTTCAGACATTCCCATACTCTTTAGTTCGTTAATGTCTAAAACTGGTTCAGATTTAAGTCCTTCTACAAAAAGAAATACAAATTTTTCTGTTATTTTATTTATCTTACCTTCAATTATTTTACCCTCTTCAATTTGTATTTTAGATAATTGGGTGTTCAATAATTTTTCAAATTCTAATGTTGCAGGGTGTGACAAGTCTTTATATATTTCCATTAGCTAAGTTTATTATTTTTAAAACCTGGATCTTTTAATTAAATTTCTAAGATTTATCAATATAGAAATATAAAAAAAATCTCCTTTTTTTAGCAAATTTGATAGTTTTTCTGAATATTTCTAGTTTTAGGAATAGCATTATGAAATTTGTGATAAAATTTCATAATTCATTGGTAGTACTTTAAAATCTAATTTAAATTTTAAAGCCAAGCTCTCTTATTTTGACCAAAAAAGATGGAAAAGAAGTATTGATAGAATCTCTATCTGAAATTTTCCACTCCCCACCTATTGTAAGTGCAGCAATGATACATGTCATAAAAACTCTATGGTCTTTTAAAAAATCTTTGATAATTATTTTTTTATCCACTTTTAGATTTGGATTACCATATATTTTTAAGCTTTTTTTAGTAAGAATTGTTTTAATACCCATCGCATTTAGAATTTTTGAGCCCCAAACTAATCTTGGACTTTCTTTTTCATTCAGTTCTGATAAATTTTTAAAGTATGAAATCCCATTAGCCTTTGCCGCTAATAAAAAAATTAGAAGAAATTCGTCTATAGAAGCACTATTAAGATAAGTTGGGCAATTAATTGCTTTTATGTTTTTTTGACTTTTAATAAATATGTCAGAAATTTTTTCTCCTTTATATTTTTTCAAATTTTTTAATTTAACTTTGATATTCATTAATTTTAAAATTTTGATTATACCTATTCTAGATGGGTTAATATTTACATTTTTAATAGTTAGTTTAGAGTTTTTGGATAAGATAGTTAGAACAATAAAAAAAGCACTTGAGCTAATATCCGATGGAATTTTGTAATTAAAATTTTTGATTTTTTTTGGATTTTTTACTTCAATATAATCATACTTTTTTTTTTCAATTACTTTAATAGGTATTTTTAGATGCTTAAAAAATAATTCTGTATGGTTTCTTGATTTTTTTGCTTTTATTTTTGTAATTCCTTTTGTACTTAAAGCTGCCAGCATTACGCTGCTCTTACATTGTGCCGATCCTTTGTTTTCGAAGAATTTTATTGGCTTTGGGTTATTTGAGCCAGAAATAATAATAGGGAGCTTACCTGAATTTGAAATTATGTTTGCACCGAATTTTTTAAGTGGTTTTGTTACTCTTGTAAAATCTCTTTTTGAAAGACTTTTATCACCAATTATTTTTATTTCCTTTTTTGAATGTACCAACAACCCTAAGATAAGCCGACCAAGGGTGCCTGAATTACCAGCATTCAAGGTGATTTTTTTTTTATAATTGAAACCATTTAGACCAACTCCTGTTACTTCGCATATATTTTTAGAAATTTTTACTTTTACTCCAAGTTTTTTCAAACAATCTAAAGTGCTTAACACATCCTCAGATCTTAACAGATTAATAGCTTTTGATTTTCCTTTTGCTTGCGAAGCAAGAAGGGCCCATCTAATTGAAATACTTTTATCCCCCTCAATCGTGATGCTTTTATTAAATGGTCCGATTTTATTTTTAATTGTTAAGAATTTGCTCACACTTACCTTAATTTATTTTAAATGATTCACCAAAATAAGTGTTCCTAGCTACTACATCATTTATCAAATTAGATGGTGTATCTTGTGCAACAACTCTTCCATTGTGTATTATTGCAGCAGAGTCAACACATCTTAGCAAATCTCTAGCTTGATGATCACAAAGAATAACTGAAATATTATTAAAAGCTTGTAAACTAACAATTATATCTTGGAGTATTTTTATAGTCATTACATCAAGAGCTGCAAATGGTTCGTCTAGGAGTAGAATTTTAGGATCTGAAATCAATGCTATAGCTATAACTAATTTTTTTTTCTGTCCCCCCGAAAGCAAACTTGCTTTAATATCTCTTATGGGGTCAAGCTCAAATTTTGATACAAGCGAGTTTACTTTTTGATTTCTCACACTCACATCGTCGATCGTAATTTCAGCTATAGCATTTAAATTTTCATTTACGGTTAGATCATGAAAATAACCTCCATATTGTGGAACAAAACCTATTCTGAACTTTAGTGTTCTTTCATAAATTGGATATTTGTTTACTTTTTCTGAATTTATATAAATTGAACCATAATCTGGTGTGATTAATCCTGTTATAAGGTTAAATACTGTAGATTTACCTACACCATTAGGTCCAAGTAAACCTAATATTTGACCATTATTGAGGTTTAAATTCAAACTATCCAAAATTGTTTTTTTTCCGAATTTTACTGATATTTTCTCAAGTTTTAAAATTGAACTATTTTTTTTAAAAGATTTTATTCTAAATTTTTTAATATTTGTGTTCATAAAACTATTTTGAAATTATTTTAATTTTTTCGTTTTGATTATTCATATAAAACTCAACGTGCTTTGTAATTAAATTTATTTTAATATTGTCAGTAATTATTTGTTCTTTAAAACCTGTATATATAACATTTTCGTATATCAAAATTGTATTTCCAATAAAGTTAAAATCTATTTTATTTGAGGTTATAATATGATTTTCATATTTAATTTTTATATTTTCTCGAAAGAAAGTATCATAATTTGATGAATTAAATCTAGCAAAATCAGAGGTTATTAGAATTCTATTGTTTTTATTATCAGCAAAAACTGCACTAACATTTTTCATTATTACAATTTCAGAACCATTCTCATAAATAACTTCACTTGAACCAGATTTTATTTCGTAATTTCCAGAATTTGCAAGATCAACTTTATAGCTAAGATTTGTTATTAAGTTTTTTTCTTCTTGATTTTTTTTTTGTTCAATAATTTTCTCTTGATTTATAATAGGATTTTCTAAGGATTTTTCGACTATAGATTTTTCGATATTTTTATTTTCAACAAAATAACTTTTATAGAAAAAATAAAAAATAATTATCAATATTGCAAAAAGAAATAGTTGCAAAAAACTTTTCATTTATCTTATCTTAAATTATTTATAAGGTCATGAATATGAAGAACACCTATTGTTTTATCTTTATTTTTCTTTTTAAAAATACACACATTTGTGATTTTTTTTTTATTCATATGCAACAAAACATCAGATGCTAAAGTATTTTCTTCAACACTAAATGGTTTTTTTGACATAAAGTTTTTAATCTTTAAATTTTCTATTTTATTTTTTTTCCTCATCAGTCTTTTTAAGTCTCCATCAGTGAAAACACCTTTTGTTTGACCTTCTGAGTTCGTAATTACCAAAAAACCTAATTTTTTTAAATTGATTACTTTTATAGCTTTGTTCATTTTCTGATTTTCATTAATAAATGGTATTTTATTTTTTGTTAGCATTAAATCTTTTGCGGTTTTTAATTTGTTACCCAAACTTCCTGATGGATGAAATTTTTTGAAATCTAATTTACTAAACTTTTTCTTATCCATTATTGCAATTGCTAAAGCATCTCCTATAGATAATTGAGTAGTAGTACTAGAAGTTGGTACTATTCCATGACCTGATTCTTCTACTTCTGGTAATTTTAATTTTATATCTGAAGATTTAAAAAGAATTGAATTCTTATTTGACATAATTCCAATCAAAAAAATATTACATGATTTTGCATACTTGATAATATTTTTTAACTCAATTGAATTACCTGAGTTGCTAATTAAAATTAATATATCTTTTTTTGTTATTCTTCCTAAATCTCCGTGAGAACAATCATTTGCAGAAACTGTGAACGAAGGTGTCCCTACAGAAGAAAGTGTCGCAGAAATTTTTGAGGCTATAATTCCACTTTTTCCAACTCCGCAAATAATTACTTTTGATTTACATTTAAATATTTTATTTACAGCTTTAAAAAATTCTTCATTTATAGAACTTTTTAATTTTTTTAGAGCTTTAATTTGTAAATCAATTACATTTGTACCAGTTGACAAAATCTCACTTTTCATAATTTAATGTGACCAGATATCATCTTTAAATAATGCTAAATCAAGATCAACCCTAGTTTTTAAAAACTTTAAACAATCATGGTAAAGTTCTATTCTATTTTCTCTTTTTAAAATTTTATTTAATTCCTCGTGTATCTTGTGTAAATATATTACATCGTTAGCGCAATATTTCAATTGAGCTGGTGTTAGCTCCCCGCCAAAATCAGAGTTTTGAAATTGTTTACTAATATCAATTCCAACAAATTCTTTAATTAGAGTTTTTAAAGAATGATTGTCAGAATATGATCTTGCCAATCGAGATGCAATTTTTGTATCTAAAATATTATTAGTTTCAGTTTTTAAATAATATTTAATATGTGCCATGTCTGCTCTACCATAATGGAAAATTTTTATAATTTTTTCGCTGCTAAGTATTTTAACTAAATTGGGTGAATGATAATTATTTCTATCAAATTGGACGATGTGAGCATCTGAGTTACCTGATGAAATCTGAATCAAGCAAAGCGGATCTCTTCTTACATTGAGACCCATAAATTCACCGTCTAAAGCAATTATATTGCCTAATTTCAAATCATCTGGTAGATCGTTTTTGTACAATTTAATATTATTATTCATTTTAAATATATATATATGAAAGCGAAAAATTGTCTAATTTTTGGTGGTAGTGGTCAAATTGGCAGGAACTTGATAAGAAAACTATCTAAAAAAAACTATAGAGTGACTGTAGTAACAAGAAATATTCACCAAAAAAGTTATATAATTAAAACTCAAGCCAACGCTGGCTACATTGAAATAGTAGAAGCAAATATTTTTGATGAAAAAAAAATAAGAAATCTTTTTGAGAAAGCAGATGTTTGTATAAATCTAATAGGTATTTTATATGAACAAAAAAATGGCAATACATTTAAGAATATTCATACAATTTTTCCATCTTTATTATCTAAACTTTCAAAAGAATATAATTTAAAACACTTTATTCATTTATCTGCTTTGGGAATACAAGAAGCAAAGGACTCTAACTACGCTCAAAGTAAATTAGAGGGTGAAGTTAATATATTAAAAAACTTTCCTTTAGCTACAATTTTAAGACCTTCTATTGTTTATTCAGTTGATGATAACTTCACAACAAATTTTATGACTTTATTAGGCAGACTTCCAATATTTCCATTATTTTATAATGGAAGAACAAAGTTTGCGCCTATACATTGCTCTGATCTAACAGATACAATTAGTTATATCATTTCTAATAATATATATTCAAAAATTATTGAATGTGTTGGTCCAGAGACATTGTCTTTCAAGGAAATTTTAGAAAAATTATTATATTTAATAAATAAAAAAAGACTTCTAATTCCAATTCCTTTAAAGTTAGCTGAAATACAAGCAAGAGTTTTTGAGTTTATGCCGAATCCATTACTAACTAGAGATCAATTAAAGCTTTTAAAATATGATAATATTCCGTCTGGAAAATATAAAACTAATTCAGATATAGGAGTCCCCAGTATGAGGTTTTTTGATCAGGAAGTTAAAAACTACTGTTATATGTGGAAAGAAGGTGGTCAATTTTCTACTGAGAAATATGAGAAAAAAAATTAGATAGTTAAATTAATTAAAATTAAGCTAACTTAATTTTTTTCTCTATAAAATCTGGAATTTCCTCTTTTGTAGATGCTTCTTCTTTCTTTCCTTTTGGTTGATAAGCATAAAGAAGATGAAGTTTGCAATAAGAAAAATCTTTTAAAGATTTTCTGCCACAAAAGTAAAAACTCTTTTCATTTGGATGACCAATAGGCCATTTACAGGAATTTTCATCTAACTCCTCTAAGTTTTTAGGATTTTCTGGCTCAAAGTCTTTTTCTATTATCAAGGATTTAAATTTACTTTTACGTCCCTTTTTAGTTTTGAATTTGTTTTCCTCTGAAGAATTTTCAAAATTTTGAATTGAGGTAGCAGTTCTAGTTTTTATTTTTGCAGAAAGATTAAGTCTGTGAGCCTTGCCAATTACTGCATTTCTAGTTATGCCCCCTATAATTTCAGCAATTTGACTTGCAGTATTTCCCTTTCCCCAAAGCTCTTTTAGTTTCGCAACTTTTTCTTCAGTCCAGCCCATAATCTATATGTTGTATTTAATTTATATAAAATAACAATATACTGATATAAAATTAAATTAAACAATCAAAAAGTTATAGTTATCAACATAAATATAAAATTTATGTTTATATATCTTTTCAATCCTAACTTGTATTAATAATTAAAATTTATAAAACAAATTGAATGTATGAGTTATTTAGCAAAAAATTATAACAGAAAAAAAATTTCCTTTAAGTACGGAAAAGGAAGTTATCTTTTTTCAACTGATGGTAAAAAATACTTAGACATGCTGTCTGGTATAGCAGTAAACTCATTAGGTCATTCTCATCCCAAATTAGTAAAAACAATAAGAGATCAGTCAAAAAAACTTTGGCATGTTTCTAATGCTTTTCAAATTCCAGAGGGAGAAAGATTAGCTAAAAAGTTGTGTCAAAAAACTTTTGCTGATTATGTTATATTTCAAAATTCTGGTGCAGAAGCCACTGAGGCAGCCATTAAAGTTGCGAGAAGATACTTTTATTCAATTGGAAAACCAAATAAAACAAGAATTTTATGCATTAAAAATTCTTTTCATGGAAGAACTTTGGCCACAATTTTCGCGAGTGGATCAAAGAAAATGACTGAAGGATTTGGGCATGTAGGTGGTTTTGATCATTTTACTTTTGGAGATCATAAGTCTCTAAAAACAAAAATTACAAAAAATACCGCAGCAATTATGGTTGAAACAATTATGGGAGAGGGTGGTATTAAAGTTATTCCTAATTGGTGTTTGAAAGAATTAAGAAAACTATGTGATAAGAAAAAAATATTATTAATTTTAGATGAGGTGCAATGTGGAATATCGCGATCTGGAGATTTTTTTGCTTTTGAAAATTCTAAAGTAAAACCAGATATAGTGCCAATTGCAAAAGGTATTGGTGGTGGATTTCCTATTGGCGCTGTTTTAATGAATAAAAAAGTTGCGACAGGTATGACTCCTGGCACGCATGGCTCAACTTTTGGAGGTAACCCTTTAGCTATGGCTGTTGGAAATACTGTAATGGATATAGTTTCTACTAAGAAATTTCTTAACAACGTAAAAAAATCTTCTAAATATTTTTTTTCTAATTTAAATAAATTAAAGGAAAAATATCCAAAAACTATTAAAGATATAAGAGGAAGAGGTTTGTTGATTGGAATACAGTTATATGCAGATCAAACTAAGTTTATTAAAAAATTAATGGATAATAGATTGCTTACTATCCGTGCAGCTGAGAATGTTGTTCGTATTTTACCTCCATTAAATGTAAAAAAAAAAGAAATAGATTTAGCATTAAAAAT
>MDSW01189612.1_pt1 | contig 11552 bp, 8 predicted proteins | sample 811171 | NCBI WGS metagenome assembly MDSW01 (sample SAMN05326641, study PRJNA326480) | marine metagenome | isolation source: seawater | place: Atlantic Ocean: North West | collected 2012
CCAGCAGTGTACGTTGTGGGAACTTCGTCAAGAATAATTGTGACGCTATCGCTTGAATCTACATTGTGGCAGGGGCAGCCTGAAATGGCGACATCGCCCTTGCCGTCCTGGTCGAAACCAATGCCTCCTGGCCATGCATAAACCGATGATGGGCTAATCGACAGAATACCTACCAATATACAGATGGCAATTACCCTCCTGAAGGGTGCAGTCCACGGACTGTCCATGCCCATATCTCTACCGACTAGAAAGGGGGATATTAACGTTGGTTATTTGTAATGTTTTTTCGATGGACAGCGGAGCATTGAGTTCTCCTTAAATAATGTATTAATTCATCAAAATTCAGGTACTTCATTTATCGGCCGAAAAGTTCCGCATGGTTCAAGCCCCGTCACCCGTGTTCGCTGAGTATGGCGGGCCGAACTTGGAAGAACACCTACCGTCTTTCAGATACTCAACTTGAGCAATTAGATAGAGCAGAATCATTGTTGGAGTCCATGGATTTGGGAAATGCGGAAGAATTACTCACATCTATGCTTGAAGAAGATCCACTGTGCGTCCCTGTTCTTTCTAATTTAGGTCATTTGTATGGTCGTCATCTTTCTGAATTTGAAAAGGCTGTAGAATATTATGATCGAGTACTAGATATCGAACCTGATAATGCCTGGGCAAGAGATGAACGAAGAAGGTATCAACGATACCTAACATATGACGAGGATTGAGTGAGAAAATGCATGATGGAGCGCTTCTGATTGTAGGGGTAGGCGGTATTGGTTGCCGCTGGGCAAAATCTGCATATTCGGGTTTGGAATCCACTGTAGAACTTTTACTAGTAGACGCAGATGAAGAATCATTTGAACAGTCTCCTGATGCATCAACTGTTCATATCGGCCCCGACGATGTGAAGCAAGGTATTTTGCCTGAAATTTCTAGTTCATGGGCAAGAGAATATGCTCATGTTTTCAGCCGTATGTTGGAGAGAGCAGAATTGGTTCTAATCGTAACTGGATTGGGGGGTGGAGTCGGCGGTGGAGCAAGTGTTTGGATTGCTGAGCAAGCACGTTCATCAGGAGCTTTAGTAGTTACAATTGCTGGCCTTCCGTTTGATGACCAAGTATCTCGTATGCGATGGGCTAGACTTTCTAGGCCGCGCTTAGAATCAGCATCTCATGCTACAATCGGAATCTCGCTATCTTCTCTTGCTCAACGGAGTGTTAAGAGAGGAGTTCCATGGCAGAACGGTGGTGGATGGGTATCTAGTTTAGTCGGAGGACTTGTCAGAACACAGGCTAGGATGGGCGTGATTAATCTAGATTTGATGGATTTGCGAACCATTTTGGCCCAAGCCGGGCGATCTACAGTTTTAGTCGGGGAAGGGATGGCTGTAGATGCTGAGCGCATTTTCAGATCTGCATTCGATGCTCCATTAGAACGAATAGACATTGGGAATGCTGCGGCTTGTTTGCTCCATATAGAGGGGGGTTCATCAGTTTCTTTAGGGGATTTTGACCAAATTGCAGGTGCTTTTACCCGTGGACTTCACGACAATTGCAATGTCATTTACGGCGCATCGATAGACAAGGAAATGTCCGGTGAAGTAAGAGTAATTGCAGTATTATCTGGTCTTTAATCAGATTTCATCCAATTCATTTGATAGTTCATCAATTTCCAGGTTTTTATTTCCTTCTTCTTTAGTAATTATTTCAGATATAGATGGTCTCGAAATTGTTGTTTTTATCCCCAATAGTAGTGTAAATGCAGTAAGGATGTGCCCTGCTCCTAATGTTTGAGAAATATCTCCGAGAAAAGGGAGTGAATTTGTTAGTCCGGACATGACTGTAATTGAGCCAGCATATCCAAAACCGAAGGCAATAGCCCAATGAATTGCTGTATCTTTTGAAACAAAACCAATACTGTTTTTATTTCGATTAGTCATTGCCCAAACTGCGCTTACTACAGTAATTATCACTAGAATGGCTTCTTCTAACAGCATCAGATTATTTCCTTCTCCTGAAAGTCGTGACCAAGCACTTGAAAGATGCCATGCAATCAGCAAAATCATCAATTGCCCTATACGGTGAACTCTCGAACGGTCTCCTTTAGTCCAAGATAGATCATACGGAATAAATCCATCTTTAGACATTTGAAGGAATAGGCCAGTAATTGAAAAAGATACAATGACATAAATTATCCACAATAATATTTCAGGATTATTTCCAGTAAAATTCGGAATCAAAACACCTCTCATTAATGCGATGGTTAAGGAAGAAACAAATGCGCCGATGAAAAGTATGCGAAAATCCCATGGTTTTGGCTCTGATTTCTCTTCACGTTTACTTGATTTTGCACCAATAAAAATCCCTCTAATACTACTCCTCAGAGCTAATCCCTGTCCGATTGACCAGAATACAAATAGTGAAGACAATACAATCGCCCAAGTATCTCGAATTACTTTATCTTGGGCGATTGTAAGGAGTATGGTTCCTGCAATCAAAATCATGAGGAAAATGGGCAATAATATGGGTCCAATGATTTTTCCTATTTTCGATGAAAAACCTTCTATTAAGAGCCATTTTTTGACGTGTGAATTATTGCCAATAATTCCGATAATTGTGTAAGAGGCCATTGCAGAAGTGAAGATAATTGCTGCGAAACCAGGATCTTCGTTGACTGTGGAAACAAGAGCGAACAAACCACCAGTTCCTGCGATTAACAGGAAAACATGTGGCATTGTCCGTGGGGCTAAAAGAGTCCTGATTAGTTCCCATGGACTCTCTATGGCTGGACCATGTTCACCTCGTTCCATATGTCTCGCATGGTGGGGACTGAAATAAACGGTCAACCCTGCAAAGTACATGGCGCACCCTTCTAAGGCCAAACGTCCGAAGCGCCGTTGGGTTGGAATTCACTTAAGAGATGAAATGGATAGGTCGCAAGTAAATTCAATTCTTGAGGATATTTTTCCCTCCAATTCTTTGAAACTGTATGATCTACAAATCATCGATGGAAAATTATGTGCAATAGTTAGAATTAATCTTTCAGAAGTTTCCGATTTTTTACTGAAATGTGGGGCTGACCCTCGATTACAAACTATTACTACTTCTGGTAAGATTCGTCTTGTGAGAGAGCGTCTTGAAATCCCTCGTCCGAAGGTTCGTAGATGAAGCATTCATCACCTTTGATGAATTCCGTGTGTTATGGGCGGAGGAGGAACGAGTGACCCCATCCCTGTTTGGGACTTGTCCTCTTTGATGGGTGCAACCATGCTTATTGGAACCATCTTAATGGCTATATGGACCCCATCTCATGAGGTAAATCTTGAGCAAGGAGCCGAGCCAATCTTTCTTACTAGTATAGATGTTGGTTTCCTTGGTTCTGAAGATGTAATTGAGATTTCAGTCCTTTCCAATGAATCGTGTAATGGAGCCAATTCAACACCTTGCAATATTCTTGTGAATGTAGGGGGGGAAGAATTATCTTTCCCTGAAGATGAATCCTGGCACTCACTCACTTCTTCAAGAAGATCTGAAGGGCCACTAAATATTTCAGTTCAAGGAGAGGGAGATTATGATGTGAAAATCAACGTGAAAAGGCAACTGCCTTTGGAAGCCCTTCCTGCAATACTTGGACTCTTCTTATTGGTATGGGGGGAATGGCGCCGTCGTCAATAATATTAGGAGTTCATCTCTAGTATTGAAATTGGTTTAATCGCTGATTCGGTAACAATTTCTAATCCTGATTCGGATATTTTAGATATAACACATGTTTCATCATTCACAGTTCTTTTTAATCCAATGATCTGAGTTTTAGATGCTGCAATCCACCATCTTTTTTGTAGAAATTTAGTATCCACAATAGGTATTCTATGGTGTTCTTCAAACCATGAAGAAAAATGTCGATGAAGGTGTATTTCTAATCCCTTTAATCCCGTTTTTGAAACTCCTCTGATTTCATTTCCATCTATTTCTCTATCCATTCCATTTATTCCGACTCCACACGAAATCCATACTCTTTCACCTTTGGATTCTGCATGTAGTAAAATCCCTGCTATCTTTTCTAAACGCGCGCGCGAGTATACGTCATTTGGCCATTTGATTGTATACTGAGAATTTTCTTCTTTAGACCAAGTGGTAAATTGTGGAGTAGTATTGTTCCATGTACAAATGGCTCCATGTACTGCTAGAGATGCCGCCATATGCATTTCTTGAACGCTCAATTTTGGAGGATTAGGGCCACTAACTCTCCATGTTGCAGTAATGTCTCCAACTCGAGAAATCCAGTTTGAATTATTTCTTCCGTATCCATTTGTTTGATCTATTGCAATAGCACACGAACCTGGAGGGGCATTTTGTTCAAGAAGTTCCATTGTTGATGATATTGAATTTTTGATTATTGGATTCCATTCCCATCCTTTCCAGAGGGCAATTACCGTGGTACGTTCTCCACCGTTACATCTAGTTTGAATCGGTCTCACTGACCACCCCTCTGAAATCGCGAATCCGAGTTCTCTATTGGTTTGATGGCTAGGGGAAACTAGGGCGATAATACAGCCTTGATTACTTAGAATTCCTGGCTTAGAACCTAGTTTGAGAAGTAGTCGAATAGGGTGCTCCCCTTCCCATGATAGTGCTGCTTCTTCTAAGGGACCTAATCTAGACGTGTTATCATTAGGAGATTCTAGATAGGGGGTATTCCAAGCAATTACATCCCAACTTTTTTCCTCAGCTTCTATATCTTCGATATTTTTCTCTAATGCAACAAAATCACCCATCTTATGGTTTCCTCTTGCTGCTGCGATAGCTAATGGGTTGATGTCGACTCCACAAACTTCCCATCCAATTTCTGCCATTGCAATTCCAATTGCTCCTGTTCCGGTCCCAATTTCTAGAAGACGCCCTGGATTTCCTTTTAATTTCAATAATGAGTCGTGTAGCATGTTGGTATCTTCTCTTGGAGGGTATACTGTAGGGGGCACAACCAGTGTTCTTTTTTTTCCGTTTGGATCAGTCCAAATTATCTCTTTTGATTGGCCCAAAGAAATCTCCACTTCTCTCCCTGAATCAATGCCCATTTTGATTCTTCAGAGAGTAGGGTTCATGAACACCATCGATGAGGAGGCTTCGTTGTGTTGGCACCTAACGAACCGTGAGATTTATGAACACCCCCTCGGTCCGCAGGAGGCCCAGCATTAGCCATGGGCCTGTAGCTTAGCCAGGTAGAGCGACGGACTTTTAATCCGTTGGCCGGGGGTTCAAATCCCCTCAGGCCCGCCTAATAAGCCTCAGGCTCACGTTTTTTGTAGGGTCCCGGGGTGTGCAAAATGGCGGTCAAGAGTTCCACGAAAAAGAAATTGATCGAACTTGGTGTGACCGAGGATCATGCCTCGGCGATGGCCAATGATACGAATTTGAGTCAACTCAAAATGCTCAGTGCAGATGAGATTGGAGCACGAATAGGTTTGAAGGGAGATGATGAAGTTGTTGAAAGATATATGGCAATTTTACGAGATCAACCCACTAGGAATCGAAAGTCACGTTCTGTTAAGAGAACAATCACTCAAAAATTGGAAGATGAAGATATTCCTGCACATGGGGATCGATTCAATATTTTGAATCACGAACTAGTTCCGCATCATGAGTTAGTTGATGTTGAAGATGAAGAGCGTGTGCTTTTCCCTTGGGGTTTACTCACTACTGATGCTGAAGGAAATCCTCGATTAGCTAAGGAAAGATTGCCTAAGATTTTGATTAACGATCCAGCAGTTCAAGTATTGAAGGAAATGGAAGAATCAAAGGTTGAAGGCCTTCCTGCAGGTTGGTTGACCAATCGTGTGGTTAAGGTAGTTCGATACAGCAGATCGGCTGGTTCTGCTGTTGCATACAGACTAATTGTGGAGGCCCATTGAGGGAGGGATTGTTATGAAGGAAATTATAGAGGCATATTTCAATCAGAGAAGTTTGGTGAATCACCAGTTAGCATCGTATGACGACTGTGTTCCATCAAGTGATGGCTCCGAAGTTCGACTAAATAGAATGGAGAATATCGTTAGAAATATTCGAGTAGGTACTGACGAGATTATGGATGATGGCCTAGGCGGAATAATTGCACTGGACGTTTTGGATAAGGACATTAAGGTTAGAATCAAGAATATCAAACTTGGAAAACCAGTTATTCGTGAAGCAAATGGTTCGATTCATGAATCCACTCCAGTTCAATGCAGACTTCGAAAACTAACTTACATGAGTCCATTAAAACTTGATTTTACTATTTTTAGAGATGACAAACCAACTCCAGATGAAGAATTAGAAGTACACATTGGAAATCTGCCTATCATGGTACGTTCTCAAATTTGTAATCTTCATCCGAAGAACATTGCTACCGCAGATGGTCAAGCAGGAAAACTCAATCTAGAAACATCCGATGAAGACAAAAATAGGTATCATCGCCTTCTAGAAAAATATGGCGAGGACCCTCTAGACCCTGGTGGATATTTTATCATTAATGGTACGGAAAGAGTACTTATTTCAATGGAAGATCTTGCTCCAAACAGAGTTACTGTTGAGAAAAACAAGAAGTACACATATGAAACTGAGGTAGCGAAGATATTTTCACAGAGAGACGGTGCTCGAAAACCACTCAATGTTGAAAAACGGCGAGACGGGATGTTGATGGCCAAGATTCCTTCAGCAGGAAGTACAGCAGTTCCAGTCGTACTTCTCATGCGTGCACTTGGTGTGGATAATGATGCCGAGATTTTCCAAGCGATTGCTGGACCAGTTGAAACGATGAAATATACTGTTGCTAACATTAACGAAATCAAGGATAATAATGAGTATGAAGTGCATACTACTGAAGAAGCCCTTGCCTGGTTGGAGAAGAAATTTGCAGCTGGACAGCAAAAAGAATATCGTGAACAACGTATTCAAAATATGTTAGACAAAGAATTACTTCCTCACTTAGGGGAAACACCTGAAAGCCGTCGTAAGAAATCGGTTTTCCTTGGCCGTGTAGTTCGCCAAGTATTGGAAATGGCAGTTACTGATAGAGAAGCTAACGATAAGGACCATTATGCAAACAAGCGTGTTCGTCTTGCTGGCGATTTAATGGAGGATCTCTTCCGAGTTAGCCTTCAACAGTTAGCTAGAGACCTAAAATATCAGCTTGAACGACATCACAACAGGAAGCGAGATCTCAAGATTAGTTCTTGTCTTCGACCTGATGTTTTAACCTCTAAAATAATGCATGCTCTTGCTACTGGCAATTGGGTTAGTAGTAGAAGCGGTGTTAGTCAGTTGCTTGATAGAACCACGTATTTGGCTGCACTATCTCATATGCGCAGAGTTACGAGCCCATTAGTTCGAAGCCAACCTCATTTCGAAGCACGTGATCTTCACCCTACTCATTGGGGAAGATTATGTCCTAACGAAACCCCGGAAGGTCAGAATTGTGGCTTGGTAAAGAATGCTGCTCAAATGATTGACGTTAGTGAAAATGTTCCGGAAGAGGAGATTAAGGGAATGCTTTCAGAAGCAGGTGTTGATTCATCTCCGGATGGGTGGGCCGAAGGTTCTCGAATTCACGTTAATGGAGATATTTTTGGTCTTCACAAGGACGCGCACAAATTAGTCGCTCGAATGAAAGCTCGAAGAAGAACTGGAAAAATTAAATCAGAGGTTTCTATTCGGCATGATTCTGTAAACAAGGATGTATTCATTAATACAGATAAAGGGCGAATACTTCGTCCTCTTCTCGTTCTAGAAAATGGTGATTTGACTCTGAATAAGGAACACTTGGAAAGACTTCGATCTCGTGAAATGAGTTTTAGAGAACTCGTTTGGGAGGGTGTTGTAGAATGGGTAGATGCAGAAGAAGAGGAAGATCTACTTATTGCTCCACGCCCATATGACCTGCCTGCTAGAAGTCCAAAGCACAATCGACCACTAAATCCTGCCACGATTGAATGGCTAAATTTAGGAGAACCTGGGCAGTCTCACGCGAAACTTCGTGCTGAAATTATTATGCCAAATGGAGATAAGGACTTTGAGGAATTTGAAATACCTCTAAATTACCATCAGGTTGATGCTGAAGGAAACCCAAATTTCGATTCACTAAAGAAGAAGCAAAAGAAATCTGGTGAAGTACTCTGTTTTACACACGTTGAGATTGATCCTCAATTGATTCTTGGAGTATGTGCTAGTCTTGTCCCATATCCTGAACACAATTCGACTCCACGTGTTACGGGAGGAACTGCGATGGTTAAGCAAGCACTCGGTCTACCTAGTGCGAATTATCGCCTTCGACCAGACACTCGTCTCCATATTCTGCATTATCCGCAGCAATCCATGACTCGAACCAGAGCAATGCAACAGACTAATTTCCTTAGGCGACCTGGTGGTCAGAATTTCGTAGTTGCTGTTTTATCTCATCATGGATACAATATGCAAGACGCAATTATCATGAACAAGGCTAGTGTACAAAGAGGTCTTGGACGGTCTTCATTCGTTCGAACATACAATGCTGAAAATCGTCGTTTCCCTGGAGGTCTTGAAGAAACAATACAAGTTCCCGGTAACGATCCTAATCATGAGGTAAAGGGATTGAAGCCAATTGAGGCATATGAACACCTTGAGGATGACGGACTCCCTATTCCTGAGACATATCTAGATAGTGGGGAAGTGCTTGTTGGAAAGACCAGCCCACCACGATTCCTTGAAGAAAATGCCGGCGGGGCATTCTTTGCTGCACCCGAAAGGCGTGAATCATCTATGACTGTTAGACACGGTGAGAAAGGATTTGTAGATAACGTATTCGTCACAGAGAGTCTTGATTCTGGATTGATGGTTCGACTTACTCTTAGGACCAATCGTATTCCCGAACTTGGCGATAAATTCGCATCAAGGCACGGACAAAAGGGTGTAATTGGTCGTTTGATTGAACCACAGGACATGCCTTTCACAAGTGCGGGGGTAGTTCCAGATGTTTTGATGAACCCTCATGCAATTCCATCTAGAATGACTGTAGCACACGTTCTTGAAATGATTGGTGGAAAGGTTGGTTCTATGGAAGGAAGACAGATTGATGGTACTGCTTTCAATGGTGAGAAAGAAGATTCTCTAAGGGAAGCCCTTGTACGAAATGGTCTTGCTCATACTGGTCGTGAGGTAATGATTAATGGGGAGACTGGTGAGCAGTACCCCGTTGAAATTTTCTCAGGCGTAATTTATTATCAGAAACTACACCATATGGTTAGTGGAAAGTTACACGCAAGAAGTAGAGGAAGAGTTCAGATTCTTACTCGTCAGCCCACTGAAGGACGAGCTCGACAGGGTGGTCTTCGATTCGGTGAAATGGAGCGTGATTGTTTGATTGCACATGGTGCATCGATGGTAATCAAAGATCGTCTTCTTGACGAGAGTGATGGTTGGGAAATGATGATATGTAACAATCCTGGCTGTGGTCACGCTGCCTATTATGATTGGAATCGGAAAGCAACCGTATGCCCTGTATGCGGGGATAGGGCAGATATCCACACCATCCAGACCTCGTATGCGTTCAAACTGCTCCTTGATGAGATGAAATCTCTTGGAGTTGCTATGAGAATCGATCTGGAGGACCGAAGATGAGAGCTAGAGATGTTGCTAAGATCCCTAAGAGGATCGGGTCAATCAAATTCACTTTGATGGATCCGAATGAAATTCGAAAGATGTCGTCCGTAGAGGTGAAAACCGCTGATACATACAAGGATGATGGTCATGCTTTCCGTCAAGGTTTGATGGATACCAAGATGGGTGTTATTGATCCTGGTATGAGATGTAATACCTGTGGAAATAAGCATGAGGAATGTCCAAGTCATTTCGGGCATATTCAACTTGAATTGCCTGTTGTGCACATTGGATTTGTTCCATTGATTAAATCATGTCTCAGTTCAACCTGTAATTCGTGCAGCAAGATTCTATTGAATAGTCAGAAAGGAACTCACCCTCAAGATCCTGAAAAGTCTGAGCAGGATTACTATAGAGATTCGATTAACGATGTTAAACAGAAGCATGGTGTAGGTTCTCCAGAGTATTCGAAATTAATCAAAGATATTGAGAAAGAATGTAAGAGTGCAAAGAGACGTATTTGTATGCACTGTGATGAAGAACAGGGTATTATACAGTTAGACAAACCGTCTACATTCAAAGAAAAGTTCGAAAAGCACGAAGGGAAATTGAATCCAAGAGATATTCGTGAATGGTTAGAGAGAATACCTGATGAGCATTTGATTTTCTTAGGAATTGAGGGAGGAACCAGCCGTCCGGAGTGGACGATAATGAAGGTTCTACCAGTTCCTCCGATTACTGTTCGTCCGTCAATTACTCTTGACAGTGGAGATCGTTCTGAAGACGATTTAACTCACAAATTGGTCGATGTACTAAGGATTAATCAAAGATTGCGAGAGAACAGAGATTCTGGTGCACCTCAACTTATTGTTGAAGATTTATGGGAATTGCTTCAGTATCATATTACGACTTATTTTGATAATCAAACCAGTGGAATTCCGCCAGCTAGGCACCGTTCAGGTCGTACTTTGAAGACACTCACTCAACGCCTTAAGGGGAAAGAAGGTCGCTTCCGAAGCAATCTTTCTGGTAAGAGAGTAAACTTCTGTGCTAGGACTGTAATCAGTCCTGACCCGAAGTTGAGTATTAACGAGGTTGGAGTTCCTCTACCGACTGCTAAAGAACTTACAGTTCCTATTCGTGTGACTCCTAGAAACATGGAACAGATGAGACAAATGATTCTTCGTGGTCCTGATGTTCATCCTGGTGTAAATTACATCGTTCGTGGTGATAATTTCAGAGTACGAATCACTGACACTACTAAGTGGATTTGGGCAGGATTCCGTTGCTTGAATGGTGCTTGTGTTCCTGGAACTCATGCCGACGAACCCTATGTGGGTATGGCCCCAGATCTTAATGAGTGCATTAAGGCTCCAAACTTCCTACCTGGAGTTGTTACTAAGAAGTTGATATCTAAATCAGTAGATGGGAAAGAAAACGTAGAACATCATGTTGATCTTGAGTCAACACTTCAAAATCTCAGAGGTGAAGATGAACATGGACGCCCCTTACCGTACGGAGATCCACGCGCTATCGTGCATCAAAGATGGGTATTTGAGAGAAACAATCCTGGTGAAGAATTCCCTGAGGAATTAGAAGTATATTGCCCTCATTGTGGGAGCCCTGAATTTGAACTAGGAGATGGCACGATAGCAAGACACGAAGTAGAAGATAGACTTTCTACATATGATCTTCATGGAAATCCTAAGCCAGGTATGACTGTCGAGCGTCACTTGATAGACGGAGATATTGCGATTTTCAATCGTCAACCTTCACTTCATCGTATGTCTATGATGGCCCATGAAGTGCGAGTGATGGATGGCAAGACATTCAGATTCAATCTAGCAGTATGTACTCCTTACAACGCTGATTTCGATGGTGATGAAATGAACCTTCACGTAATTCAAGGTGAAGAAGCTCGTGCAGAAGCAAAGATTCTGATGCGTGTTC
>MDSW01012207.1_pt1 | contig 11551 bp, 8 predicted proteins | sample 811171 | NCBI WGS metagenome assembly MDSW01 (sample SAMN05326641, study PRJNA326480) | marine metagenome | isolation source: seawater | place: Atlantic Ocean: North West | collected 2012
AGTCCATCTTGTTTTCCTAAGAAATTAACAAATGCACCAAACTCCATAATCTTCATTACTTTACCAGAATAAATTTTATTTAGTTCAGCTTTTGCAGTAATATCTTTAATCATTTGCATAGCAATATTTCTAGATTCTTCATCTGGAGCAGCAACTGTTACAACTCCTTCATCATTTACGTCGACTTTAGCTCCTGATTTTTCAACAATTTCTCTTATAGTTGCTCCACCTTTTCCTATAACAGCAGCAATATCTTTTTTATCAACAGTAATTTTTTCCATTTTAGGAGTATGTTTTCCGACATCAGCTCTTGATTCTCCTAAAGCTTTATTCATTTCACCTAAAATATGAACTCTTCCATCTTTTGCTTGGTTTAATGCTTGCTCCATGATTTCAAAAGTAATACCTGTAATTTTGATATCCATTTGAAGTGAAGTAATTCCATCTTTGGTTCCTGCAACTTTAAAGTCCATATCTCCTAAATGATCTTCATCACCCAAGATGTCCGATAGGACAGTAAAATCATCTCCTTCTTTAATTAATCCCATTGCGATACCTGCAACTGGCTCTTTAATTGGCACCCCTGCATCCATTAATGCAAGTGAAGTCCCACAAACTGTAGCCATTGATGAAGATCCGTTAGACTCTGTAATATCTGCGACTACTCTAAAAGTATATGGAAATGCCTCTTTTGAAGGTAATGAAGAATGAATTGCTCTCCAAGCTAATTTACCATGTCCTATTTCACGCCTTCCAGTTCCAATTCTTCCAGTTTCACCGACTGAAAAAGGAGGAAAATTATAGTGAAGCATAAATCTTTCTCTTTTAAGCCCGTCTAAGCTTTCTATTCTTTGTTCATCATCTGATGTTCCTAAAGTAGCTGTTACGATAGCTTGTGTTTCACCTCTAGTAAATAAGGCAGAACCATGAGTCCTAGGTAAAACACCAACTTCGCATGAGATAGGTCTAACTTCAGATAACCCTCTACCATCTATTCTATTTTTATTTTTAATAATATCAGTTCTAACAATTGATTTTTCAAGATTTTTAAGTTCTGAGTTTACATCTAAATCAGTATAATCTTCGTCTTCTTCGTAAAGTTTTTTTGCTTTCTCAGTAATTTCTGAAATTTGATTTGATCTATCTTGCTTATCTCTTGTAGCAAAGGCTTTCTTCAAATCTTCAGTAAAATTTTCTTCTAATTTTTTCTTAACTTTAGATAAATCTTTTTTTTCGACAATCCACTCTGGTTTTTTACATTCTCTTGCAAGTTCTTCTATCATTTCAATTACTGGAACAAAACCTTCATGGCCGAATTTAACTGCATTTAACATTTCTTCTTCTGTTAAACCACTAGTTTCTGACTCTACCATAAGCACAGCATCTTTTGTGCCAGCTACGACTAAGTCTAATTTAGATTTTTCTAAATCAATTTTAGATGGGTTTAAAACATATTTTCCATCAATATAACCAACTCTAGAGGCTCCAACTGGACCCATAAAAGGCATTCCAGAAATTGATAATGCTGCCGAAGAAGCTATTATGGACAAGATATCTGCTTCATTTTCTTTATCGTAAGAAATTACAGTTGGTAATAACTGTACTTCATTTTTGAATTCATCAGGAAATAGAGGTCTGATCGGTCTATCAATCAATCTTGAGATTAATGTTTCGCTCTCAGTTGGTCTCGCCTCTCTTTTAAAATATCCTCCTGGAATTTTTCCAGCTGCATAATATTTTTCTTGGTAATTTACAGAAAGTGGAAAGTAATCCATATCTGGATTTACTTTTTTTGCTCCTACTACTGTTGCTAAAACAACTGTTTCTCCACATGTTGCAATAATTGCTCCATCTGCCTGTCTTGCTACTTTACCTGTTTCTAAACTAATTTTCTTTCCTGCTACTTCAATTTCCTTCTTGTATACTTTAAACATTTCATTTCCATTTCTTTTCGTTCGTTTCTTTCCATTTCATTCTATCTATTTTGACTTCTATTTTCTTAAATTCAATTTCGACAGTACATTTTTGTAAGAGTCCATTTTATTTTTTTTAAGGTACTCTAACAATTTCTTTCTTTTATTGACCGCTCTCAACAACCCTACTGAAGAATGTTTATCCTTTTTAAATTGTTTAATATGTTTGGAGAGAGACTCAATTTTCTCTGTTAACAACACTATTTGTATTTCTGAAGATCCAGTATCTTTACTGTGTATTGCTAATTCTTTAATCTTACTATTCATACTTCCTTTTCCTTATTTGTTTGTTTAATTAAGTTTTCTATTTTTTCTGCATACTCAAATGACTCATCTTTTCTAAAAATTATTTTTGGTAAAAATTTCACAAATACTCTCTGAGACAAAATTTTTCTTATTAAAAATGAGTATTCTTTAAGTTTTTCTATAATTTCATCTGCATTTTTTCCACCTAAAGGCATTACATATGCTTTAGCAATTTTTAAATCTTGACTCATTTTAACTTCGGTTACTGTAATAGTATTTGTCTCCAAATTAGGGACTTTTGCCTCATTTCTTATAAATATCATGCTCAAAGCTTGTTTAATCATTTCCCCAACTCTTAACTGTCTCTGAGTAACCGATTTTCCTATTCTATCTACCATTATATAGTTCTTTCTTTTGATGTAACATTAAATGCTTCAATTGTATCGTTTTTTTGAAAATCCATGTAATCTTTTATTGTAATACCACATTCCTGACCATTGCTTACATGTTTAACCTGATTTTTTTCTCTAAAAATAGTGTCTATTTTTCCTGTAAAAACTATCTTACTATCCCTAATCAATCTTACATTAGAAATGCTGGTAATTTCTCCTTCAATTACCTTACATCCTGCTACTTTCCCGGCCCCAGATACTTTAAATAATTCTAAAATCTGAGCTGAGCCTATAATTATTTCTTGTAAATCTGGAGTAAGTAATCCAGACATTCTTTGTTTAATATAATCTAAGACTTCATAAATAATATTATATGAAGAAATTTTTATATTTTCATTTTCAGCAAGTTTTTTAGCTTCTTTGCTAGGTTTAACGTTAAAAGCAACTAATACTGCTTTTGAAGCTTTGGCTAATATTATATCTGTTTCTGTAACCATACCAATATCGGCTAAAATTATTTTTGGTTTTACTTCATCATGTTTAATTTGACTAATTGCATTTTTTATCGCCTCAGAAGATCCATGAACATCAGATTTAATAATTAAATTTAATTCCTTAGTTGATTTATCAGAAAATGCTGATTCTTGGGTTGCAAATGACAAGGGGTTTTTAGCAACTTTATTTTCTTGAGCTCTATTTTCGCTTAAGGTTTTAGCTTCCTTCTCACTATTTAATACAATAAAATCATCCCCTGCTTTTGCGGCACCATTAATTCCTAAAATTTCTACAGGTGTTGAAGGATATGCTTCATTAATATTTATTCCTTTGTCACTAATAATTGCTCTAACTTTTCCCCATTTTAATCCACTAACAAAAAAATCACCTTTTTTTAATGTACCAGTAGTGACTATAATTGTTGCAACTGGTCCTCTACCTATGTCAATTTTAGACTCTAAAACTACTCCAGTAGCTTTAGTATCAAAGTCAGTTTTTAAATCTAATATTTCAGCTTGAAGAATAATTGATTCAATTAGTTTATCTAAATTCATTTTTGTTTTTGCAGAAATTTCTATCATCAAGGTATCGCCTGATAAATCTTCTGCGATTAATTCATATTCTAATAATTGATTTTTAATTTTTTGAGAGTCAGCTTCAGGCAAATCACATTTATTAATTGCAACAACTATAGGTACATTTGCAGCTTTTGCATGTTTTATTGACTCTACTGTTTGTGGCTTTACTCCATCATCAGCTGCAACAACAAGTACAACTATATCTGTTAATTTTGATCCTCTGGCTCTCATTTCAGTAAAAGCAGCATGCCCAGGTGTATCAATAAATGTTATCTTATTTGATTGGCTTTCAATTTGATAAGCACCGATATGTTGTGTTATTCCTCCAAACTCTCCTGAAACTACATTAGCACTTCTTAAAACATCAAGTACGGAAGTTTTACCATGATCAACATGACCCATGACAGTTACTATTGGAGGTCTATTTTTTAAATTTTCTACTCTTGTGGCTTTTATTTTTTTTATTATTTCTTCTGCTTTTTCTTCTCTTATTGGATTATGACCAAATTCTTTTACTAAATATTCTGCAGTATCTGCTGCTAAACTTTGATTAATTGTTACTGTTACACCCATACCAAATAAATGTTTAATAACATTACTCGACTGCTCTGCCATTCGGTTAGCCAGTTCTCTAACTGTGATTACCTCTGGTATATTTACATCTCTTTTTACTGGTTTTAAATTTTCTTTATTTTCATTTTTATTTAAATTTTTTTGTTCTTTTTCTCTTGCTCTTTTTACTGAAGCCAGGCTCCTTTCTCTTGCCTCTATCTCATCACTTAAAGCTCTGGAAACTGTTAGTTTAACCTCTCTTTTTTGAGTTCCTAATTTTTGTTTTTTTTCTTTTCCCTCATTATCGCCTTTAATTCGTCTAGTAGCTCTTTGCTCAGCTAATTTTCTTCTTTCGAAATCATTAGAGTTTGCAGGAATTTTTCCACCAAAAGATGATTTTAATGAAGTTCCTCGATTAAATGAAGCTGGTTTTGGTCTACCTCCTACACCTGAATGTCTAAAAGAACTCCCTTTTTTTATTAAATTTTTTTTTGATTTATCTATTACTGTTGATTTTTTATCTTGAGTTTTAGCTATCTCTATATTCTTTAAAGATTTTTTGGCTGTGCCAGAAATAGTTAGTTTTGTTTTTTTGTTTTCCATAGCTCATCTCTCAATCTTTATAAACAATATTTCTCGCAGACATAATTAATTCATCTGACTCTTCTTTTGATAAAGCAAAATCCTCAAGATAGCCTTGAATTTTGACCCTTTCACCTTTTACTACATCATATCCCCCTGTTAATTCATCAGATGCAAGATCTGCAAAATCCTCTAAAGTTAGAATCTTTTGCTCACCTAATGTAACTAGCATTCCAGGAGTTAATCCTTTTAAATTAATTAAAGACTCTTCAAGTCCAAGATCTTTAATTCTTTGAGAAATATCCTCTTGATCTTTCTCATGAAATTCTTTTGCTCTTTCAATTAAAGCTTTAGCTGTATCTTCTTCTATACCTTCAATTTTAACTAAATCCTCAGCGGAACTATCTTTAATATCATCAATTGTTGAAAATCCCTCGGCAACTAATAACTGACCAAGCGTTTCATCTAGTTCTAAATTTTTAACAAAATTTTCCGTTTTTTCCTTAAACTCTTGTTGCCTTCTTTCAGAGTCTTCTTGATCTGTCATTATATTAATTTCATAATTTAAAAGCTTAGTAGCTAAACGAACATTTTGTCCTCTTCGACCTATCGCTTTACTTAAATTTTCTTCGGTCAAAATTACATCAAGTTTTTTTCTATCTAAATCTACATTAACTCTTTGCACTTCTGCTGGAGATAAAGCATTAGATACTAAAATAGCTGGATCCTCTGACCAATTCACTATATCAATTTTCTCTCCTTGAAGTTCATTAACAACAGCTTGGACTCTTGATCCTCTCATACCAACACAGGCTCCCACAGGATCTAAGGAAGTATCTACAGCTTTAACACAGATTTTTGCTCTACTGCCAGGATCTCTTGATGAAGATTTAATTTCAATTAAACCATCATAAATTTCAGGAACCTCTTGTACAAAAAGTTTTTCCATAAATTTAGGATGAGCTCTAGATAAAAAAATTTGTTGACCTCTAGGTTCTCTTCTAACATCTGAGCAATAAGCTTTAACTCTATCACCAGCTTTAATATTTTCTCTGGGTATCATCTCATTTTTTTGAATAATTGCTTCTGTTCTTCCTAAATCTACAATAATATTTCCAAACTCTAGCCTTTTAACAATACCACTTAAAATAGTATCTTTTTTGTCAATAAAATCATTATATTGTCTTTCCCTTTCAGCCTCTCTAACATTAGAACTGATTACATGCTTAGCAGTTTGAGCAGCTATTCTTCCAAAGTCAAAAGATGGTAAAGGTTGAAGAACTTCGTCACCAATTTTTTTATCCTTGTTTGTTTCATTCAAATTTATTGCATCTTCAAGTTTTATTTCTGTACTTGTATTCTCTGGATTTTCTGCAATTACTAATTTTCTAAAAAGTTCAATATCACCATTTTCTCTATTAATAAGAACTTTAATTTCATTATCTTGTCCAAACTTAGATTTTGCAGCTTTAGCAATACCTGTTTCCATTGAACTAATAATTAATTCTTTATCAATAGACTTCTCTAAAGCAACAGCTTCAGCTATTCTTAATAATTCTAGTTTATCAGCTCTTTTATTTAACATATTTTTGTTCGTTCCAAAAAAAAATGGGCTAAAGCCCATTTTGTAAATTCAGCAATGTAATGGCAATATATAAAAGATTTTTTTTTATTCAACAGAAACTATTTAGAAAAAAGATCAGTTTTATCAGTCTTTTCCCAAGAAAAAGCTCCATCACTTTCTGGAGACCTTCCAAAATGACCGTAAGCTGACGTCTTTTCATAAATCGGTTTATTGAGATTTAGCATCTCTCTTATGCCTCTAGGACTTAAATCAAAATTTTCTTTAATCTTTGATTCAACAAATTTATTTTTTTCAGAGTCATTATCAAACAAATCTACATATATTGATAAAGGTTTAGATACTCCAATAGCATAAGCTAATTGTATCAAGCATTTATCAGCAATTTTAGAAGCAACTACATTTTTAGCAATATATCTAGATGCATAAGCCGCAGACCTGTCAACTTTAGTTGGGTCTTTTCCAGAAAAAGCGCCTCCCCCATGAGGAGCCGCACCTCCATAAGTATCTACAATTATTTTTCTTCCTGTAAGTCCACAATCTCCATCGGGTCCACCGATTACAAAATTGCCAGTTGGATTTACGTAAAATTCATCTTCATTAAATCCGTCTAAAAAAAAATTTGGAATAGAATCTAATAAATATGGTCTTAAAAGTTCTCTTACATGAGCTTGATTTACATCTGCAGAATGTTGGGATGATATGACGACAGATTTAACTTTTTTTGGTTTACCATTTTCATACTCAAATGTTACCTGGCTTTTAGAGTCCGGTTCAATATTTTTTAATTTACCTGACTTCCTATCCTTTGCCATTAGTCTTAATATTTTATGAGAAAAATAAATAGGTGCTGGCATTAATTCATCTGTTTCGTTACATGCATATCCAAACATTATACCTTGATCGCCTGCACCTTCATCTTTATTTCCTGATGAATCTACTCCCATAGCAATATCTACAGATTGAGAATGCAAATGACTTTCAATTTTAGTTGCATCTTTCCAAGTAAATCCTTCTTGGTCATAACCAATATCCTTTATACAATCTCTCACCTTTTGAATTAATTCATCTTTTTTTATTTCTGGACCCCTAACTTCACCTGCTAAAACAACTTTATTTGTTGTAGTTAAAGTTTCGCAAGCAACCCTAGAGTAAGGATCGTTAGATAGATATTTATCTACTACCATATCGGAAATTCTATCTGAAACTTTATCTGGATGTCCTTCTGATACAGACTCGCTAGTAAAAAGGTAATTTTTTAAATTGCTCATTTTGGATTTCTATTAAATGAAAAAATTAAAAAAATATACAATAAAATCATTAGTAAAAATATTTTATTACCAAATTTAGAAAAAATAGTTGTTTCAACAGTTCTTTTTTCTTTAAAGTCAATATATCCACTTTTACCAAGAAAAATTTTTTGTTCAGCTAATCCTATTGGATTAATTATAGCAGTAATGCCGTTATTAGATGATCTGATTACATATTTCCCACTCTCTATTGCCCTAAAAATACTGTGTGCATAATGTTGATATGGTCCAATTGAATTTCCAAACCAACCATCCTCAGAAATATTAACTATATAATCAAATTTATTATCTTTAAAAATCATACCAGAATAAATTATTTCGTAACAAATCAAAGGTAATATTTTAAATGAAAAACTATTACTATTAATATCAATAATATCTCTTTTTAATCCACTACTATATGATTGATAATTATTAGTTAAAGATTTTAAACCTATGATCCTTAAGATTTTTTCTAATGGTAAAAATTCTCCAAATGGTACTAGTTTTACTTTTTCATAAGAATGAATCAAATTAAGTTCATTATCATAAATTGAAAAAGAGTTAAAAAATTTAGTCTTACCATTTTGAGTTTTTTGACTATTAATTCCTAGTCCTAATAAATGATTTTCATTAAACTTTTCATTAAATAAATATTTAAATTCAATAAGTTCAGATTGAGAAATATTTGGTATAATTCCTTCAGGCCATAAAAATAATATTTTATCGTTTAAAGATGGATTGCTAAGTTCAATTAGTTCATCTAAGACAGGAATTGTCTCTGCTTCACCATAAAACCTCTCCAATTTTATATTGGATGATATTGCTCTGATAGTATAATTATTTTGTGTTAATTCTATATTTTGAAAATTTTTTACTTTAAAATAACCATTTAAATATAAAATAATTGGAGTTATTAAAAAGAAAATAAATATTATAATTTCCTGAGAAGATTTTTTTAATATAAAAATAGCAGGGCTTATAAATAATGAAATACAAAACATATTAAAAGCATATGTTCCAATAACTGATGTAATTTGCAATATTTCAATATGATTAAAAAAACTAAAAGCTATTAAATTCCAAGGAAAACCAGTTAAAATTATACCTCTAATAAATTCTACTAAACCTAAAAGAAGAGCAAACAAAAAAAATAAACTTAAAGTTTTTTTAAAATTTAAGATAAAGAAAAAAAAAGTAACTAAACCATAAAAAATTGCTAAAAATGCAGGTATTAAAATTACTGTAATTGGAATTAGAAATTTAAAATTAATATCGAAAGTCAAAGAAATTGAAATCCAATATAGATTTGTAAAAAAATATCCAAATCCAAATAACCATCCATAAAAAAATGAGGTTTTTTTATTAATTAAAAATTTTTTTTTCTTTAATAAAAAAATTAAAAATAAGCTAAAAGTTAAAAAATTTATAATAAAAAAATTATAAGGAGGTAAACTAAATGAACTTAAAGCCCCTAAAAAAAATAAATATAAAAATTCTAAATATTCTTTTTTATTCAAGCTAGTTAACTTTTTTTATAACTGATTGATATATTTTTTCTTCTTCAATAATCATTTTTTTATAATCTTTAAGTGTCACATGATCAAAACCTAACAAATGTAAAAATCCATGAATAAAAGTTTTTATAACTTTATGTTTAAAAATTCTAAGTTTTTGTTTTTTTGGTTTATTCATATAATTAAAACTCATAATTATATCTCCTAAATAAAAATTATTTTCTAATTTTTTTTTTCTTTTTACTGGAAAAGATAATATATCAGTCGGTTTATCCTTATCTCTAAATTGTTTATTTAATTTTTTAATATTATTATTGTTTGATAGTAACAAAGTTAAATAAATTTTTTTATTAATAAATTTATATTTCTTAGGAAATGCTTTGCAGACTTTGTAAAAAAAATCCTCTTTTTTCCTTATTTTTTTTGACCAATTAATATCTTCGGACAAAACATCAAGATTAATCATTATGATTACTGTATGCTTTTACAATTTTAGAAACCAAAGGATGTCTAACTACATCAGAGTGATCAAAGTCTATAACAGAAATTTCATTTAAATGAGATAAAAGTTTTTTTGATTTATCTAACCCTGACATATTTTTATTTGGTAGATCAATTTGTGAAGGATCTCCATTCACAACAATTTTTGAATTTTCACCTATTCTTGTTAAGAACATTTTAATTTGCATATCACTAGCATTTTGAGCCTCATCTAAAATCGCAAAAGAATTTTTTAATGTTCTTCCTCTCATAAATGCTAAAGGTGCTATTTCAATATCTCCAATTTCAATCATTCTTTGAATTTTTTCAAAATGGAATAGATCATATAAAGAATCATACAAAGGTCTTAGATAAGGATCTACTTTTTCTTTCATATCTCCAGGTAAAAAACCTAATCTTTCTCCGGCTTCAACAGCTGGTCTAGATAAAATAATTCTTTCAATTTTTTTTTCCAAAAGCATTGTTAAACCTATTGCTACTGCTAAAAAAGTTTTCCCAGTACCAGCTGGACCTGCAGAAATAACTATGTCACTTTGTCTTAGAGCTCTGACATATTCTTTTTGTTTTTCAGATCTAGGAATAATTGATTTTTTTGGAGTCTTAATAATATCACTAATATTTTGTTTTTTTACTTTTTCATTAATCATAAATTTATCAATTGACGATAGTACATCTTTATTTTCAACGCTTCCATTATTTATAAATTGGTTCGCCAAGAATTGAATGGCATTTTTAATTATTTCATTTTTATCTGAGGAAGATTTTATTAAGATTGAATTTCCTCTAGAATATAAATTGACATCAGCAAGTTTTTCTAGTTCTTTCAGATTTTTATTAAACTCACCAACAACCCCCATTAATAACTCATTATCATGAAATATTACGCTTAAAGTATTGTTATCTGAATAAACAAATTTTAAATTTGTATCAAAACTTTTTTTAGTATTAATTTTCAAATTTTAAGCCACCTTCTGATGGGTTGAGTCAATTGAAGCTCCAAATAAAGTATTTTGATTACTTTCAAGAATTTTAACCTTCACAATTTTACCAATTAAATTATCACTACCATTAAATACAACAGATGTCATGTGCTCTGATCTTCCAAAAAGTTTAGTCTTATCATCAGTACGATTTTCAACTAAAACATTAATTATTTTACTTTCTAAAGATTTATTCACTTCTCTCTGATTTTTAAATAAAATATTCTGTACTGTTTCAAGTCTAAATAATGATTCTTTTTTATCTAAAATCTCTAATTTTGAAGCAACAGTCCCTGGACGAGGGCTAAAAATAAAAGAAAAAGAATTTATAAATTTAATTTCTTTTATTAAATTGACTGTATCCTTGAAATCTTTTTCATTTTCTCCTGGGTAGGCAATTATAAAATCACTAGAAAATTCAATTTTAGTATTAATTTTTTTTAATTTATATACTGTTTCAAGATATTCTTTAATATTATGTTTTCTGTTCATAAGTTTTAAAACTTTATCAGACCCACTTTGAACTGGAAGATGGACTAAGGGCATTAATTTTTTTGAATATTTATAAACTTCTATTAAATCCTCAGTCATATCTTTTGGATGTGAGGTAGTATAACGAATACGTTCAACGCCACGAAATTTTTCTATCTCTAATATCAAATTTGATAATCTTAAGTCTTTATAATGATAAGCATTTACGTTTTGTCCTAAAAGGATAATTTCTTTAGTACCATTATCTATTAAATTTTTAACTTCATCTAATATTTGATTAAACGGCCTTGAATACTCAGGTCCCCTTGTATAAGGCACTACACAAAAGTGACAAAATTTATCACAACCTTCTTGTATTGTTAAAAAGGATGA
>MDSW01221580.1_pt1 | contig 11551 bp, 14 predicted proteins | sample 811171 | NCBI WGS metagenome assembly MDSW01 (sample SAMN05326641, study PRJNA326480) | marine metagenome | isolation source: seawater | place: Atlantic Ocean: North West | collected 2012
AAGCACCTTTTGTATGACCTGATACAACTAATACATCTGGCTTAACAGCTTTAACTTTTGCTAAAGTTGCAGCCATATCATTAAGCTCTTTTGGCAATTTATCATCAATCACAATTTTCGATCCAGTTCTCTCAGCAGCATCTAATATACCTAATCTTACATCCTGCGAGAATGCATCCTGTTCAAAAGCCTGAGCGATTTTTACACCTTTACCACCATTTAGTTCAACAGCAGTCTCAATTGCAACATCAAGATATAAGTTTGCTGGAGCTAATACAGCAAATAAGTATTTATAACCTTTTGTAAATAAAGATCTAGATGCACCGTTCGCTTCTACCATTGGCACTCCATACTTTTCTGTTACTGGGGCAATTGCTTTTGTTAAACCTGAACTGTATGGCCCAAGCATAAACTCAACTCCATCTTGTGAAATTAATCTTTCTGCAAGTTGTGCTGCTCTTTTTGGATTTGACTCGTCATCATAATAGATAATGTCAAATTTGTAAGTTTTTCCTCCAACTTTCACTCCACCCATCTCATTGATTCTATCAACAGCCATATTGTAACCGTTTTGAGTATGAACACCATTAGATGAATATTTTCCAGTTAAAGAAATTGCGGCACCTAAGATAATTTTATCTCCAACTACTTTTGCGAATGACACAACTGAAGTTGAAAACAATATAATTATTGCAGAAAAGAATGTAATTAAAAAGTTTTTAATTTTCATTATTTTTTCTCCTCTTAATAAATTTATTAATTCTATATTTAATATAAAAAAAATTTTTATTTCAAGTCTGCCAAATGTACTTTCAAAATTTTAATACTGTTGTGTAATCGCAATAATAATAGCAATAATAATTAATACACACGCTGAAATTGAATTGATTAATCTTGGATTAGTTTTAATCCATGAGATCAATTTATTAGCAAGAACCGCATATCCCGCAAGCGAAATAAAATCTAATAACATGTAAGTAGAAATTAAAATTAAAAATTGAGCAATATAATTGCTGGAGAAATCAATAAATTGTGGAAAAATAAATGGAAAAAACATCCAAGCTTTCGGACTAGTTCCTGCAACTAAAAATCCATCTTTAAAAAAAGAAATAGGTGTTTTTGATGAAACATTTTTAGAATTTATATCTTTAGGTTTGCTTTTATAAATGTCATAAGCTAAATAACATAAATAAATTATTCCAATCCATTTAAATGAATTTATAAACAAAGGATGATCTGAAAAAAATGATCCTATAAAAAAAATTACTAAAGTAGCTTGAATAAAATTAGCTACTATGTCTCCCAAAGCTGTCCAAATACAATTTTTAACTCCATAATTTATTGAATAAGAAATTATTACAATTCTTGGAGTTCCAGGTGTAATAAATAGAAAAATTATAATTTGTAAAAATAGTATAAAATCTTGGGGAAACATTTTTTAGAGATAGTCCTAAAGAACCGGGAGCTAAAAATGGCTTAATAGGACTATCTAGTATTCTTATATCACAACTCAAAAAATTTGCATTATCGATTTTTTTAAGCTTTATTGAATTTTATGAAAAAATCCAATACTCCTGAAACCCGCGTCAAAAATCCTGAGCCAAATCTTAGTAGTCCAGAATGGGTAATTTGGGCTGCCTGGGCGGATAGAGTAACATTTGAAGAAATCAAAAAAAAAACTGGAAAGTCTGAATCTGAAGTTATTAAAATAATGAGAAGAAATTTAAAACCATCATCTTTTAGGCTATGGAGAAAAAGAGCAAAAAGAAAAAGTATCAAACATGGAAAAAAATTTATTTTAGAAAGAAAAAATTTAAGAAGAAAAATTAATAAGAATGACTTTATTTAACTGAGTTTAACCAAGAAACGAAATTTTCATCAGCAAAGTCAGCACTTCCTGAAATTTTAGCAATTACTTCTTTATTTTGATTCAAAATGATTGTTGTGGGTACACCTCTTAATGCAAAAACTTTAACTAATTTTAAACTATCATCAAAATATGTATTTAAATTCTTTATATTTAAATCTTTATAAAATTTGTCTATTTTTTGAAGATTTTTTTCTTCCAAATTAATTGGAAAAATAAAAATTCCTTTCTTCTCCTGTAGTTTATCCAAAGATGGCATTTCTTCTCTACATGGTGCACACCATGTTGCCCAGAAATTTAAAATATAAATTTTGTCAGTATTAACTTTGTTTAAATCTATTTGTATACCATCTCTATCTTGAAAAATAATTTCTTTATAAATTTTTGGCTCTTCTAAAACTAACATATTTTTAAAAGGAGTTTTTTCCTCACTTAAAGCAACATTTACGACTAAAAAGCTTAGAATTATTAAATAATTTTTTAATTTCATAAATTTTTTAATAGCATTAATAGGATAAAAATATAGTGGAAAAAAACCAAATAATAATTATATAAGTCGCATGAAAACTATTACTATTTACTCAGGTCCTTTTTGCAATTTCTGTGAAGCAGCAAAGAGATTGTTACAAAGAAATAATTTATCATTTAAAGAAATAGATATATCTTCAGAAGCTGGTTTAAGAGATGAAATGATAAAAAAAGCAAACGGGAAGAGGACAATTCCTCAAATATTTTTTAATGATCACCATGTTGGTGGATATGTTGAGTTAAGAGAGCTGGAGAAAAGTGGTGAGCTTAATAATCTTTTAAACAATTAACCTTTTGGTTTAAAAACTAAACAAACTCCGTTATTACAATATCTTTTTCCTGTTGGTTTGGGTCCATCATCAAATATATGACCATGATGTCCACCACAATTTTTACAATGGTATTCAGTTCTTTCATAACCTAATAAATAATCTGTTTTTGTTTCAAATACTTCTGGTAAAGATTGATAAAAAGATGGCCATCCAGATCCACTTTCATATTTAGTATTGGAGTCAAATAATTTTATATCACAATTTACACAATAATATGAGCCTTCCCTTTTTTCATTATTTAAATCACTAGTACCAGGTGGTTCTGTACCTTCCTCAAAAAGAACAAGTTTTTGTTCTGGTGTTAAATTTGGATTTTTTTTTGCCATAAAATTATACTATTTCAGCACATGATTTGTGCAAGATTGAATGTAATTCGATTAATTTATTAAAATCTTTATTATAACCTCCTCCTAATACTCCGCATAAGGGTATTCTTTTTTGATAAAAATTATTTATAACAATTTGATCTCTTGTTTTTATTCCTTCATCACTAATTTTTAATTTTCCCAATCTATCTTCGTGGTGAATATCAACCCCTGCTATATAATACACAAAATCAAAACTTTCCTCATTTAAGTAGTAGAGGTATTTCTTTAAAATATCTAGATATTCCTTGTCTTCAAGATTGTCATTTAATTCTACATCTATATCACTTTGTGTCTTTTTTGCTGGATAGTTAGATTTACAATGCATGCTAAAAGTAAAAACAGACTTATCATTTTTAAAAATATCTGCGGTACCATTTCCTTGATGAACATCTAGATCTACAACTAAAATCTTTCTTGCTAAACCTTTTTTTTGTAAATACCTAGCGCCTACAGCCACATCATTAAAAACGCAAAAACCAGCACCTTCGCTAATACTAGCATGATGACTTCCTCCTGCGGTGTTACAAGCCAACCCAAAATTTATTGCGAGTTTGCTTGCGAGCACTGTGCCGCCTGTTGCAACAAATGATCTTTTCACAACACTATCATTTAATGGGAACCCAATTTTTTTTTGGCCTAAATGATGCAAAGTTTTGTTTTGGATATTATTAATATAATCTTTTGAATGAACTTGATTTAAAGTTTCAAAAGAGCATGGATTTGGAGCAAAAAATTTTTTTACAACGTTATTTTTTTTAAGATAATTAGCTAGTGCACCAAACTTTTTTATTGGAAACTTATTGTCGTCATTAATTTTTGCGACATAATCAGGATGATTGACTATAGGTAATTCCATTAATTTTCAATCAATCTAATTGGTTTTCCTTGCATACATGCTTCCAAATTTTCAATCATTTGAGAGTAGAAAATTGAATAATTTTCCTCTGTTACATAACCAATATGTGGAAGTATTAAAGCATTTTGAACAAATCTTAATTTATGAGCTTCTGGCAATGGTTCATTATCGTAAACATCAATTCCTGCACCAGCAATTACATTTGTTGATAATGCAATAATTAAGTCATCTTCATTAACGATCGGACCACGAGATGTGTTAATTAAAAATGATGTTTTTTTCATTTTATCTAATTCTTTTAGAGTAATACAATCTTTGTATCTTTCCCCTCCTTGCACATGTATTGAGATAAAATCTGAATTTTTAATTAAATCATCTTTAGTCGAGGGCAAAACTTCTAACTCAGTACATTTATTAAGATCTAAATTTTCACTCCATGCCATTACTTGCATCCCAAATGCTTTGGCGATTTTTGCAACTTGTGTACCAACTTTTCCCAATCCAATAAGTCCCAATATTTTTCCTTTTAATTCTACCCCAACTGTTGTTTGCCAATAACCTTGATACATATTATCTATTTCAGTTTTAAAATTTCTTGCTAGTCCTAGTATTAAAGCCCATGTTAATTCAGAAGTTGGATTTATATTTATTTCGGTGCCTGAAACTATAATTTTTCTTTTTTTAGCAGCTTTAATATCAATTGCCTTATTCCTCATTCCACTAGTTATTATATATTTTAAATTATTTAAATTATTTATTAAACTGGAAGTAATTTTGGTTCTTTCTCTCATTATCAGCAATGCTCCAAACTCCTTTAATTTTTCTATAGCATCATTTTCGTCTAAGAACGGTTCACTAAAAACTTTGATTTCGTATTTTCCAGATAATTTTTTTAGATCTACAAATTCTTGGGAAACATTTTGATAGTCATCTAATATTGCAACTTTAAGCATTTTTAATTTTTCTATTTGAGAGTGTTATACCTGCAATAATAAATATTGCTCCTAATAAATGGTAGAACATAAATTTTTCATTAAAAAAAAATATTGCCATTATTGACCCAAATACAGGCATAAGGTGTAAAAAAACTCCGGCTCTATTTGCCCCAATAATACTGATGCCTTTTATCCAAAAAAAGAATGATGCAAGGCCTGGAAATAATACCACGTACGATAATGTTAATATAAATGGTTTTCCTAAAACAATTTGATTACCAAAAATCATTTCTAAAAAATAAATAGGAATTAAAAAAATTAACCCAGTTATAATTACTACTTCTAACAAAGTTATTTGAGAAATTTCATAAGTTTTTTTTTTTAAGTAGCGCTGAATAGAGCGCCCATGCAAACATTCCACATGCCATTATTAAATCACCTCGATTAAATGCCAAATTTTTAATAACATCTAAATCTGATTTAGTTATAATAAAGAGAACGCCTAACAGTGATAAAATAACTCCAAAAATTTGGAACTTGTTTGTTTTTTCAATACCTAGAATAGAAGATATAAACATTATCCATACAGGTATTGTTGATATCATTAAGACTCCACTTATAACCTGCATGTAGTATAAAGAATAATAAACCGTAGAATTAAAAATAGTAATACTAGTTATTCCTAGAATAATAAAAAAACCAATATTTTCTAAAATGTAGTTTTTTTTTTTAATAATTTCTTTCAAAGTAAAAGGTAATAAAATTAAACCTGCAAACAACCACCTGAAAAAATTAAGAGAGAATGGTGGAATTTCGTATGTGCTTGCGGCTTTACCAACTACAAAATTACCTGACCAGAAAAGTGTGGTAAGAATTAATAAAATATATGCTAAGTTATTTTTGTTTATCACAAAATTATGAGAATCTAATAGATCTATAAGGCTCTAAATCTAAATTTGTTTTCTCTTCAGAAATCATCTTAGAAATTATCTTGCCTGAAATTGCTCCCAATGTCCAGCCAAGATGATGATGACCGAAAGAATAAAATACATTTTCATAATTTTTTGATGGACCAATTACCGGCAAAAAGTCAGGTAAAGTTGGTCTAAAACCTAACCATTCGTCTTCATGATCCTCATCTTTTGGAATTCCGCTAACCATGTCTTTAGCATTTAATATTAAATTTTTTACTCTTGATTTTGATAATGGATTATCAAGACCTCCAAATTCTACAGTTCCAACTACTCTTAAACCCTGTTCCATTGGAGTTATTCCAAACCCTCTATCTGACCATACAACAGGTCTTGAAAGTAATTTCTCGTGGTTTTTAAAATGAACATGATAACCTCTTTCAGTATCAAGAGGAATCTTTTCATGAAGTTGATCGGTTAGTCGTTTAGAAAAAGCTCCGCATGCAATTATAAGTTTATCAAATAGAAATCTTTGAGCTTCTGATCTTAAAATTGGTTTTGTTTCATCAAAATCTAAACTTTGAATATTTAATTTTAGGAACTTTCCACCTCTGGTTAGAAAATTTTCAAATAGTTTTAGCAGAATCTTTTTTGGATTACGCGCATGTCTAGCATATTTGTAAAATACTCCTCCGTGATAAAAAGGTTTTATATTTGGTTCTAGATCATGAATTTCTTTTGGTTTTAGTATTTGTTGATCTATTCCAAGCTCATTTCTAATTTTTATTTCTAATTCTCTACTTTTAATGCCTTTTTTTTCCCAAACATACATAATTCCATTATTCACAACTAAGTCATTCAAATCTATTTCATGAAATAGTTCGTCAAAAGCTTCCAGTGAAAGATTTAAAATTTGGTGCATGTATTTAGCTGTATGCATCATTTTTGTTTTTGAAGAGTTTATTAAAAATTTACCAAACCAAGGTAACATTTTTGGGATATAGTTCCATTTTAAAGCCAAGGGTCCTCTGCTACTCAATAACATAGAGGGCACATCTGATAAGATATCAGTCCTATTTAATTGAAGTGAAGCATAGGGTGAAAAATGTCCTGCATTGCCATACGAGGCTGCATTTCCAGGCTCATCTCTATCAAATAAAGTAACATCAAAACCTTTTTTTTGAAGGAAAAGCGCCGAACAAACACCTTGTATTCCTGCTCCTATAATTGCAATTCTTTTAATTTTTTTCATTTAACAACCTATAAAAATTAAAATATTTCTATCAGGTGACAAATTGAACCTGTTGAAGAAAATAAAACAATACTACCTTTAACTTATTATTTCTCTAGAGTATATTTTAGTGCTCATTACTATTCCTAAAGCGATCATCATTGATAACATTGATGAACCTCCATATGACATAATTGGTAATGGAGAGCCTACTATAGGCAACATTCCTAATACCATTAACATGTTTACAGAAATATAAAAAAAGATTGAGATTGCAAAACCATAGCAGAAAAATTTGCCAAAATAATTTCTTGAGTTAGATCCAATAATTAAAATACGAATAATTATAAAAGCATATAATATTAAAAGTAGTACTGAACCAATAAATCCAAATTCCTCAGAAAAAAGTGTGAATATAAAATCTGTATGTTTTTCAGGTAAAAAATCTAAGTATCCCTGTGTACCTTTCAAAAAACCTTTCCCCGTCAGGCCACCTGAGCCTACAGCAATTTTTGACTGAATAATTTGATAACCTGCCCCTAAAGGGTCTCTATCAGGGTTTACAAAAGTTAAAATTCTAAGTTTTTGATATGGCTTTAGCATAGAAATCACAAATGGAAATGAGATTATCAAGCCTAAAAAGGAGTAAACAATATATTTAATATTTATTCCAGCTAACCAAATTACAGCAATACCACTTAATGCAATTAAAACCGAAGTGCCTAAGTCTGGTTGACTTAAGACTAATAATATTGGGATAGTCAAAATTATAAATGGTATAACAAATTTTTTGAGTGTATTTACTGCATCTGGCTGAACTCTGTGATAATATCTAGCTAAAAAAACTATAATTGCAATTTTCATTAATTCTGACGGTTGTAAATTTATAAAATATAAGTTTATCCATCTTTGAGAGCCTTGAACTGTTGTTCCAAAAAGAGTTGCAGCGATAAGCAATAATAAAACAAAAAAATAGAAAAATATTCCAAGTGAAAAATAATATTTTATATTTATAAATGATAGAAATATCATTAATATAAAGAAAACTCCAAATCTTAAAGCATGGTTGAAGCTATGATAGAAATTTCCATCACTAATATCTGTTGAATACATTGCTATTACACTAATTGCACCTAATAATATAAGTGAAAATAAAAGATAAAAATCCATAGATTTTATTTTTTGAAAAAGTGATACTTCACCGAATGAGCTATAACTTTTCATTAAATTTTAACTCCAATCTGTCTAATTTTTTCTCTTTCATCATGTCTATCTATTATTTTTTTAAACAGCTTTTTTGCTATTGGAGCCGCAGCTGAACTCCCAGAGCCTCCATGTTCAACAAGAACAGTCAAAGCATAGCGAGGGTTTTTATAAGGACCAAATGCAATATACCAAGCATGATCTCTCTCTTTATATGGAATTTGTTCTAACTTTCTGTCTAGTTCTCTTTCTGCCTCAGTAATTCTCTTCACTTGAGCTGTTCCAGTTTTTCCTGCAAATTGATATTTAGGATCTTCAATTCTTGAAGAGTAAGATGTTCCATACACCTCATTGGTAGATTTAAACATTGCATCTAATACAAATTTTACATTTTCTTTATTTCTCACAAGTGATGGATAATTAGATGGAAGATCATAATCTTCATTTCCTTGCATTTCTTTTTTAATATTTTCGATGCTATTATTGTTTGGAACTATTGTAGGATAAATTTTATTGCCTCCGTTAGCTAATTGAGCTGTCATCAAAGTCAATTGCAGTGGTGTACTTTGGATATATCCTTGTCCGATCCCAGTGATTAATGTTTCTCCTAGGTACCAATTTTGTCCAATAGCTTCTTTTTTCCACTTAGTAGATGGAAAAACTCCCTTTTTTTCATTTTCAAAAAAGTTATTTAAAACAATATTACCTAAACCAAATTTTCTTGCGGTTTCATTCAATCGATCAACACCAAGTAATCTTGCAACCTCATAAAAATAAATATCGCAAGATTGTTTAATTGCATTTTTTAAGGTCATATTTCCGTGACCTTTCTTTTTCCAACAGTGAAATTTTTGTTCGTAAAAGTCTATACTGTCACTGCAGAAAACTTGCATACTTGGTTTGATAACATCATTCTCCAGTGCAGATAAGGCAACTATTGGTTTTATAGTTGACCCAGGCGAGTAAAGCCCTGAAATAGTTTTATTTATTAGTGGTTTAAATGGATTAGTATTTAAATCCTTCCACTCTTTTGACCCTATGCCATACAAAAAATCATTTGGATTAAAAGAAGGAGAGGAATTCATAGCAACAATTTCTCCTGTATAAATATCCATAACACTTATAGAGCCTGCTTCACCTGCCAATAATTCTTTAGTATAATTTTGTATTTCTGTATCAATTGTTATTCTAAGAGAATTACCTTGATCACCATTTTGAACTTCCAACTGATTTATACGTTTTCCATAAGCGTTTACCTCAAATCTTTGTACTGTGTTAGTGCCTATTAATTGATTTTCGAATGTCTTTTCTAATCCATTTTTTCCTACTCTTAATCCTGGAACGTGTCTATCGTTAATTATTTCACTAGAAGATAAATCATCTTTACTAGCGTAGGCTACATACCCAAGAACATGTGAGTAACTTTCGTTAAAAGGATAATTTCTACCAACAGATATTACTGGTTTAAGACCAGGTAAATCGTATAAATAATAATTTATTTTTGAAAATTCGTCCCAACTTAAATTATCTGAAATGATTATAGTTTCCCATGGCTTTTGTTTACTTTTGGTTTTAAAAATTTTATTAACATCCTTTTCGGATAAGTTTAATATTTGCTTAACTCTTGTTACTAATACTCTGAAATCTTCTACTTGTTCAGGGATTACATGCAGCTCATAAACATCTAAATTACCCGCTATTATTTTTCCAAAATAATCTTTAAATTCACCTCTTATTGGAGGAAGTCTATTTTCTCGTATTCTATTTTTGTCAGAAAGGGTTAAGTATTTTTTGTTTTGCTCTACTTGTAAATAAAAAAGTCTTCCTATAATTCCAAAAAAAACAACAGCCTTTGCTGCAGAAGCTAGAAACATTCTCCTATTTATTAATTTTGATTTTCTTACGTTTGATCCAATACCATCCCCAAGCATTTAAATTCCCATTAATTTTAAATAATTAAATATTCTTGCAAATAAAAAGTACAACAAAAAAGTAAAAGTAATATTTACAATAATTTCAAAAAAATTAATTTCGATTGAAAATATATAGCTTAAAATTAAAGAATTAACAGAATTAGCAAATAAAATTGCAATAAGAAAAACTAAAGAGTCTTTATAAATATTTGGTCGTAAAGTTATATTTCGTAAATAAGCAGCAAATGCTATTATAGTTAGATATATAAATGAACTTATTCCAATAGGGTAACCAAGCGTAACATCATTAAAGATACCAGAAATAAATATTAAACCATTTCCAATTTGGTCAGGGTCTTTTAAGCTCCAGTAAAAAATTATTATAAAAGGTAAGTTAAATGATAGTAATCCAACACTAGAAACATCTATATCAAATTCGTTGAGAACTGAAAAATATAGCAAAATAAGAGGGAAATATTTTAAAAATTTATTTTTTAAATTTATTTTCTTTTGAACCATTTATTCCTCTTTAACATCTATTGATTGAATTTTTACATACGATAATTGCGTTAGATTAGAAAAAAATTGAACTGCTGAAGTTTCAATTTGGTTATCGATCATTCCTACAGGCAAACCTGCTCTAAAGTTTCCACCAGATCCAGAAGTATATACAACAGCATTATCTTCAAATTCGATTTGATCTTTAGAATATTTTATTTTACCATAATCTTTTCCTGTGCCACTTAAAATAGATTGAAAACCACCTGGCTCAATAATGACTGGGATATTACTGTTCAAATCAGAAATCAAAATTGCTCTTGAAGTTGTATAATTTACTTCAATTATCTGACCAACAAGATAATTATTTTCTAAAACAACCATCCCTTTTTTAATTCCACTTTTGCTTCCTTTGTTAAGTATAATTGATTTTAAAAATTTACCATCTTTATCAATTAAAACTCTAGATACAATTACGTCAGAGAAATTTAAATTATCTCCAACAATTGACTTTAATCGTTTATTTTCGCTCTCAAGAAAAATATAATTTAATTTTTCGTTATTGAGTTTATCAATTTCATTTTTCAATCTTTGATTTTCTTTATAGACTGTAAAGTATTCTGAAAAAAATTCTACTGACTCGCTTGCTTTTTTTTCTGGATAACTAATTAAAGCTGATAACCTGTATGTAGCTTCATTTACTCCAACCTTTAAATATTTAATTCCTACAAAATTTAAATTTGATAAAAAAATTAAGACAATTGAAAAAATTATTAGAGCTAATAACGAAAATTGTTGCTTATTACTTTTTTTAAGAAAGGCAGATCGAATGGCAATTATAAAGTCATCTCTGCCTGATGCCATTTATCTTAATACTCTGTAAGCATTGAAGAAAAAGTTTCCTCTTGA
>MDSW01065793.1_pt1 | contig 11550 bp, 16 predicted proteins | sample 811171 | NCBI WGS metagenome assembly MDSW01 (sample SAMN05326641, study PRJNA326480) | marine metagenome | isolation source: seawater | place: Atlantic Ocean: North West | collected 2012
AGATTTTGAGTAATTAATGCAACTTTTACATAACCAGCAGAATTAATTATTGACATTATCTCCATAACTCGACCATAAGCTACAACTCTATCTCCTCTGATATATATTCTTGCTTCTGTATTTTGTTCAGTTATTGCATTTATTCTTGTTATTAGATTTTCTACTTCAACTATTGTTTCTCCAATATAAACATCTCCTTGTAAATTAACGGTAATTTCAATCGGATCTTTTTGATCTGTTAAAGCAGTTGCTTTTACTTTTGGCAAATCAACAGGTATTCCAACTGTAAGAAGTGGAGCGGTAACCATGAAAACAATAAGTAAAACTAACATAACATCTACAAATGGCGTAACATTTATCTCGCTCATTTGAGAATATTTTCTTCTTCTGCTATTTTTTTGATTATTTAAGGAAATCAATTTATTTTTTCTCTAATTGTCTAAAAAATATTGTTGAAAATTCATCCATGAATGTCTCTAATGAAACAAAATATTTAGAAATATCATTAGAAATTTTGTTATATGCAACAACAGCAGGTATAGCCACAAAAAGTCCCAATGCTGTCGCAAATAATGCTTCAGCAATACCAGGTGCAACAACTGCTAGATTTGTATTTTGCGCAATAGCTATTGATTTGAAACTATTCATAATTCCCCAAACTGTTCCAAATAAACCTATAAATGGAGCTGTAGAACCAGCTGTAGCTAAGAATGTTAAATTTCTCTCTACATTTTCACTTTCTTTGTTGAATATTACATACATTGATCTTTGCATCCTATCTTTTAATGAATTTATGTCTAATGATTCATCAGATTGAGATTTACTTTTTTTCCACTCTAATATCGCTGCACAAAATATTTTTGATTTAGGATCCGTTTTATTAAAATTAAGTGTCTCATACAAATCTTCAAAAGAATTTCCAGACCAAAAAATGTCTTCAAAATCTTTTTCAAGTTTTTTTAATTGTCTCATTCTTAAAATTTTTGATACAATAACATTCCATGAATATATAGAAGCAAGTATCAAAACAATAATAACAGACTTAACCACAATATCAGCTTGCATAAAAAGGCCAAACATTGAAAAGTCTGGGGCTTCACCTACAATATCAATTTTATTAATATCTGACATATTTGTTATTTCTTTAATTTTTCTAAATCACTACTATGGACCATAACCCAGAATCCTGGTCTATTTTTTTCACATAAAGCGATGACTGGTGTTTTACCCTCATCTTTAGCTAATTTTGCTGTATCATCCCATAGGGATATAACAGTATGTTTTGCTCTCAGCTTACATTCAATAAATAACTCATCATGTATTACATCTGCTCTCGTAACTTTTCCATTTCCTCCACTCAGAGGTGTTCTTTTACCATTAAAGTATGTTGCTACATCCCTCTCTCTTTTTTTCCATGCTTTATCTGGCATAATATTCCTTTCCCTAGGATGTTAGTGATGACATAACGGCTTCGTCAACTTCAAAATTAGATGAAACACCCTGCACATCATCATTATCTTCTAATATTTCAAGTAATTTAAATAATTTATCAGCAGTTTCCTTATCAATATTTATAGTATTCTTACTTTTCCATATTAGGTTGGCAAAATTAGTCTGACCATAAGTTTTGTTAATTTTATCATTTAACAGGTGCAGTTGGTTTGAATGACAATAAATAATATATTGATTATCACTTACTTCATAATCATCCGTTTTATTTTCAACTAAAAAATCAAATAATTCTTCTTCAGATATAAGATTTTTGTTAAGAGATATATTTCCTAATCTTTCAAAACCAAAACTCACACTTCCACTCTCTCCAAGATTTCCACCATACTTACTAAAAGTCGATCTAATTTCAGCAGCAGTTCTATTTTTATTATTTGTTAGAGCCTCAACTATTATTGCTACACCATCTGGTCCATATCCTTCATATCTGACTTCCTCATAATTACTATCTGGATCATTACCTTGACCTTTTTTTATTGCTCTTTCTATGTTGTCCTTTGGCATATTTAAATTTTTAGCTGAAGAGATAGCTGATCGTAATCTAATGTTACTTTCAGGATCATCACCTCCTACTTTAACTGCAACAGATATTTCTCTTCCTAATCTTGAAAATTCCTTAGCTCTCTTCTTATCTTGAGCACCTTTACGATGCATAATATTTTTAAATTTTGAGTGACCTGCCATAAATATTATCTATAAATATTAAGTTCGATGTTAGTAAAGTTATATAATTACTATTTAAATGTGTCTAATATGTGCAATTTAGGTTTCTTTTATTGAAATTATACTTTTCGCCAAACCACTTGAGTCATCTGTTTCAATTAAAGCACCACAAATTGAAATAGGGCCTTTTGCTGGTGTAAAACCTCCTTCCATTCTGTAGCCTTTTAAAAAACCATGAATGGGATTTTCAATTTCCATTCCAATAACAGAATTGTAGTCTCCAGTCATACCAACATCAGTTTGATATGCTGTACCTTTTGGTAGAATTAAATTGTCTGAGGTTGGAATATGTGTATGAGTGCCAAGTACTGCAGAAACTTGACCATCTACAAAATGGCCAAATGCATTTTTTTCAGATGTAGCTTCACCATGAACATCTATTAAGATTGCATCACAAGTAAATCCCAACTTTTCCTTAACTAAAAAATTCTTTATTGAGCTAAATGGATCATCAAGTGACATTCCCATAAACAATCTAAGCATTACTTGTACAACAACTATTTTTTTTCCATTTACTAATTCTAACGTGTATGATCCTTTTCCTGGCACACCTTCGGGATAATTTATTGCTCTAATAATTTTTGGACATTCTTCAATATATGTTAACATTTCTCTTTTATCCCAAGCGTGGTTACCCAAAGTTAGGACATCTAATCCTGCTGAAAATAAATCCTGAGAATCTTTTTTTGAAATACCATATCCTCCGGTTGCATTTTCAGCATTTGCTATAATTACATCAGGATTATATTTATTTTTAATTAAAGTAATGCTATTTTTTAACTTTTCTCGAGCTGCTTTACCAACTATGTCACCTATAAATAATATTTTCATTAGAAAGTATATATTTGCTTTTCAGTAATAACATAATCAAGTTTAATATCAAATTTATCTTTTGGTAATTCAGATACTTTTTGGCCATCATATGCATAGCCAATTGATATATATTTTTTTTTATTTTTATTCAAAATACTAAACGTTCTATCATAATAACCACCACCATATCCAAGCCTATAACCAAAATTATCAAATGCTAAACATGGTACAAATAAAACTTCTGGTATTAAAATTTCATTATTTAATGGAGGTTCTTTTATTTTCATATAACCATCAACTAATAAATCGTCTTTACTAAATTTTTTAAATTTCAATGACTCATTCTTTTTTAAGATTACTGGTAGACACAAAATCTTATTTTTATTCAAAATATGATTATTTAAATTATTAGTATTTATTTCAGAATTTATAGATATGAAACTAGAGAATATATTGATTTTATTAAAATTTATTTTATCAAATAGTTTCTCAAATAAATTGTGGTTAAAATAATTATTTATATTTAAATGAAGACTGTTTCTTATTTTTATTGAATCAGCTCTTAATTTCTTTTTTATCTCTAAAGTTTTATTCATTAATATTTTTAATTAAATTTGTAATATTTTCTAATTGCTTTCCTAATTCATCTATTTCTTTAGAAACTTTTTCATTTTCATAATGTGTTTTTTTAATTTTTTCATTTAATGTATATATTTGACTATTTAAATTTATATTTTCTTTTTTAAGAATAGAGTTTTCATTATCATTTATTAAGTTTTTTTTATCAAGTAATTCTGCCTGAAGTTTAATTGTATAGAATGCAATTAATTTACTATCACTAATCTTGCCAGTCTGAATATCTAATGAATTAATTTCATTATTAATTTTATCTATGACATTTTTTAAAATATCTAATTCATTTTCCTGATAATTTATTTCAACTTCTGTATTTAAGATTTTTGCATTATAAATGGGCATTCTGTTATTCCATTAATTTCTCTATTTCATCTAAATATTTGTTCATATCATTTTTTATGTCTTTAATTTCTTTTTCAAGATTAGAAATTTTGTTTTTTTTTGCTTGATGCAAGTCTATAAAATCATCCAAATATTCTTTTAATTCATTAATTTTCAGCTTTAAATCTTGTATTTTTTTCTGACTATCCATACTTATTTTATAGTTTGAAATTTTAAAAATGTCACTGTAATGAAGCATTTTAAATAAATAAAATAAATAAAATTTTAAAAAAGGCTTATTAATTGGATAATAATCAAAACTCTGCAAATTTAAGCAATTTATCAAACTGTGTTCGTTTCTTATCTATTGATGCAGTTCAAAAGGCTAAGTCAGGTCATCCTGGTATGCCTATGGGAATGTCAGATATAGCTACTGTATTATTTCGATCACATTTTAAGTTTGATCCGAGAGATCCAAATTGGATCGATAGAGATAGATTTGTTTTATCTAATGGGCACGGATCAATGTTGTTATATTCATGTTTATATTTGCTTGGTTATGATGGTATTAAATTAGATGATATTAAAAATTTTCGTCAATTAAATTATCCAACAGCAGGACATCCTGAATATAACGCTGTTCCAGGAATCGAAACAACAACTGGGCCACTATCTCAGGGGATTGCAAATGCTGTTGGTATGAGTATAGCTGAAAAAAAATTATCTCTAAAATTTTCAAATAATTTAATTAATCACAATACTTATGTTTTTGCCGGAGATGGATGTCTCATGGAGGGTTTGAGCCATGAGGTGTGTAGTTTAGCTGGTCATCTAAGATTAAATAAACTTATTATGTTTTTTGATGATAATTCAATTTCAATAGATGGCTCAACAGATCTGACAACATCAGACAAAATAAAAGACAGATTTGAGTCATACAATTGGAATTATATAAAAATTGATGGACATAACTTTGAAGAAATTGATGATGCTATAACAAAAGCAAAGAATAACTCAAAACCTACTATAATTGCATGTAAAACTACAATTGGATATGGTTCCCCAAATAAATCAGGTAAAGCCTCTTCACACGGATCACCTCTTGGAGATGAGGAAATAAAATTAACTAGAGACAAATTAAATTGGAAATTCAAAGATTTTGAAATCCCTGAAAGTTTACTCAAAATTTGGAGAAATTTTTACAAGAGAAACATTGAAGTTAAAAACAATTGGCTTAAAGTTAATAATGACACAATAAAAAGTAATAATTATAAAAAATTTTTTGCAAATTATATTGATAAAAATTTAGTTAATGAAATTAAACAATTTAAAAAATTACATTTTGATGAAAAAACAAATTGTGCTACAAGAAAATCAAGTGAACTTTCACTTGAGCTCTTAAATAAAAATATTGATAATTTATTAGGTGGTTCAGCAGATTTAACTGGCTCAAATAATACAAAAACAAAAGATATGGAAATTATCACATCAAAAAATTTTGATGGAAGCTATATTCATTATGGTATTAGAGAACATGGAATGGCAGGGATAATGAATGGGATTGCTCTTCATGGAGGGTTAAGACCATATGGAGGAACTTTTCTTGTATTTTCTGACTATTGCAGACCCTCAATTAGACTATCAGCATTGATGAATATTCCAGTGATTTACGTAATGACTCATGACTCAATTGGTTTGGGAGAAGATGGTCCAACACATCAACCAGTTGAACATCTTGCTGCATTGAGAGCCATACCTAATTTAACAGTAATTAGACCTTGTGATATAATTGAAACAATTGAAGCATGGGAAGTTGCTTTAAATAACAAAGGGCCAACAGTTTTAATTTTAACAAGACAGAATTTACCTTTAAATCAATTAAATCATCGAGATGAAAATTTAGTCAAAAGAGGAGCATATAAATTAATTTCTTTTGAAAATAACGATGCAAGTATTTTGGCATCAGGGTCGGAGGTTGAAATTGCGTGTTTAGCATCAAGTAAATTAAAAGATAAAAATAATTTAAATATAAATGTTATTAGCATTCCTTCATTCGAATTATTTGAAAAAAATAATCATGATTATGTTAGTAAAATAATTGGCAACAAACCTGTATTTGGTATTGAAGCTGGAGTAATTAATGGTTGGGAAAAATATTTAAATGAAAAAAATTTTATTGGAATGTCTAAATTTGGTGAGAGTGGTCCATACAAAAAATTATATGAGCATTTTAAAATTACAGAAGAAAACTTAATTGAAAAAATTTTAAAAACTTTATAAAACAAAGGAAGAATATGAGAATAGCAATTAATGGTTTTGGGAGAATTGGAAAACTAGTATTTAGAGCTTTTTTAGAAAAAAAAATTAAAAATGCAGAAATAGTTGCAATAAATGAGTTAGGAAGTATTGAGTCAAGTATTCATTTACTAAAATATGACACTGTTCATGGAATATTACCATTTAACGTAAAGAAAATTAAGAATGGCATCAATGTAAATAATAACAAAATAAAGTTTTTTGCAGAAAGAGATCCATTAAACCTACCTTGGAAAAATTTAAATATTGATATCGTTTTAGAATGTAGTGGAGTATTTACTTCCAGAGAAAAAGCGGAGTTACATATAAAATCAGGAGCAAAAAAAGTTATCATTTCTGCCCCAGCAACAGACATTGATATGACAGTTGTGCAAGGTGTAAATAATCACCAATTATCAAAAAAACATAATATTATATCTAATGGCTCATGTACTACAAATTGTCTGGCGCCATTAGCAATGATTATTGATAAAAATTTAGGAATTGAAGCAGGATTTATGACTACAATTCATAGTTACACAGGAGATCAAAAAACGGTTGATCAGGCACATAAAGATTTAAGAAGAGCAAGGGCAGCGGCAATGTCAATGATACCTACCTCAACAGGTGCCGCTAAAGCTCTTAGTTTAGTACTTCCCAAGCTGAATGGAAAGTTAGATGGTACTGCAATTAGAGTTCCAACACCTAATGTTTCACTTATAGATTTTACTTTTACAAGTAAAATAAAAACCACTACTGAAAAAATTAATTCAATAGTATTTAAAGCTTCTAAGTCAAATCTATTAAAAAATATTCTTACATATAATAACTCACCACTCGTTTCAGTGGATTTTAATCATAATTCAAGTAGTTCAATATTTGACGCAACACAAACACAAGTAGTTAAAAATAATTTTTGTAGAGTTCTTTCATGGTATGACAATGAATGGGGTTTTTCAAATAGAATGATAGAAACTATGCTTGATTTAAGAAAATTTGTTAAGTGAAAATAACAAAATGTTTTTCTATTAGTTCATACTTCGATTTTGAAAATTTTATAAAATATAAAAAACATAAAAAGAAAATTTTAATTATATTTGTCAAAAATTACTTAATTAAAGGTCTTGGTGTCGAATGGCTAAATACTCTAATTAATTTAATAAAAAAAAATTATGAGTACCATAATATAAAAATTTATGTTGATAGTGGAAATGATTATGGTTTGTCTATTTTGTTAATGAGAGAGGATATAGATTATTTAAAATTAAGATCAAATAAAATTATCCTCAACAAAATCAAACAAATTGCAAAAAAAAATAAAGTTGTATTAAATCCAAATTTTAATGTAGTAGATGTATCAAAAATAAAAAATTATGAAAAATTAAAATTATGAAAATTGATGGAAATGAAATTAAAGTTGGTAATATTCTAGAAATTGAAAATAAATTATGGAAAGTTCTGAAAACTCAGCATACACAGCCCGGTAAAGGTGGGGCATATATTCAAGCTGAACTGAAAGAAATCAAAGAAGGTACAAAAATGAATAGCAGATTCAGATCCTCAGAAACTCTTGAGAGGGCAATACTTGATGAAAAAAAATATCAATATTTGTACTCAGATAGTAGTAACTATATTTTCATGGATAAAGTAACTTATGAGCAAATTGAATTAGGTTCGGATTTAATTCCAGAAAATCAATCAAGATTTTTGATAGAAAACGATGAAGTAATTATACAGTTTTATAACGATAAGGCAGTTGGTTTGGATCTCCCTGATAGTGTTGAATTAAATGTTATTGAAACAGAAGCAGTTGTTAAAGGACAAACAGCTGCATCTTCCTATAAACCTGCAATTCTAGAGAGAAATATTAAAACTTCTGTTCCTCAATTTATATCAGTTAACGATAAAATAGTAGTAAGTACATTTGATGCAAGTTATGTTGAAAAAGCAAAAAACTGATGCAACCAGCTACAATAAATATTTTTGAAAAAGCTGCTAAGAAAGCTGGAAAGATTTTAGTAAGAGATTTTGGAGAAATAGAAAATCTTCAAATACAATCAAAAACAATAGGTGATTTTGTTACTAATGCGGACATTAAAGTTGAAAAAAGTATTTTAGAAACACTTAGATATTATTTTCCTGATTATACATACATTACCGAAGAGACAGGTGAGATAAAAGGAAATGATAATACAATCATCATTGATCCTATTGATGGAACATCAAATTTTATACATGGAATACCTCATGTAGCAATAATAATAGCAAAAATGACTCAAAATGAAATTACAGATGGTGTTATTTATAATCCAATACTGAATGAATTTTATTGGTCATCAAAAGGAAAAGGAGCGTGGTGTAATGATAGAAGATTGAGAGTCTCAAATAGATCATCGTTGCCCGAATGTTTGATTGGTACAGGTTTGCCTTTTGGAGAGAGAATTTATGAAAATTACTTAAAAGAAATAGATGAAATATTGAAATCAACAGCAGGTATTAGAAGATTAGGAGCAGCTGGATTGGATCTTGCTTATGTTGCTTCAGGTAAAATAGATGGTTTTTGGGAAAAAAATTTAAATCTATGGGATGTTTCTTCTGGAGTATTATTAGTTAAAGAAGCTGGTGGAAGAATATCAAGGATAAATAATGAAGCTTGGAGTCCTCAATCAAGTGATATTTTGGCTTCAAACACTAAAATACACGATAAGTTGAATGAAAAACTATCTTTACTTTAATTTGTATTTAAATATATAGCTTTTATGAAAAAAAAAATACACCCTGACTATCACGAAATAAATGTCGTTATGACTGATGGTACTGAATTTAAAACTCGCTCAACATGGGGTAAAGAGTCAGACACTCTAAAACTTGATATTGATCCAAAATCACATCCAGCATGGACTGGTGCTAAATCTAGCTTTAATGAAACAGAGGGTCAAGTTGCAAGATTCCAAAAACGCTTTAAAGGCCTAAAATTAAAATAGTTTATTTAAAGAACTTATTTGCACTAACTATCAAGTCATTCTTCTTTTTAATTTCGAGCTGAACCCTTTCAATTTCATTTTTTAATTCTTCAATATATTTTTTTAAATCTTCAACACTGAAGTCATCTAAATTTAGAGTTTTTAATGTTTTCTTAGTTTCGTCGATTTCAAAAAAATCAGTCATGGTTTGTATTATTTTATATCTAAATTTAAATTTTATATTATAAGGAAAAATTATGAAATATCCACTTATGCCTAAAGCGACTGCAATATGGCTTGTAGAAAATACTGCGTTAACTTTTAATCAAATTGCTGAGTTCTGCGGTCTTCATGAGTTAGAAGTTCAAGGAATTGCTGATGGAGACGTAGCAGTTGGAATGAGAGGATATGACCCAATTGATAATAATCAACTTACAAAAGAAGAAATAGAAAGATGTGAGAATGATGAAAATGCAAGTTTAAGTCTAATTAAATCCTCTATAATAGAAGAGCTTCCGCCAAGAAAAAAGGATACAAAGTATACTCCGTTGTCACTAAGACAAGAAAAGCCATATGCTATACTTTGGTTGATTAAAAGATATCCAACAGAACTTAGCAGTTCTCAGATTGCAAAGTTAACTAGTTCAACAAAAAATACTGTAGATGCAATCAGAAATGGTACTTATAGAGAAGCTATCCTTGATACAAAAAGTCCAATGGACGTTGGTTTATGTACATATAAAGATCTTGAAAGAACATTAAATAGAACTAGAACAAAAAAAATAGATCAAGATAGCTAATTAGTTTTTATAACGTAATTTAAATAGTAGATCATTAAAATCATCCAAAAAAATATCATCAAAATAATAAAAAACTGGAAATTATATACAGTTATAACCCCAATAGGTTCACCAAGATAATATGTTAAAGGCCCTAAAATTCCACTTAGAATACTACCTAAAATTTTATAATTTTTAAAATAAACGAGAATTTCATCAAAAAGAGTACTAAAACTTAACCACAGAACAATCATCCATAGTGGCAAAGTACCAAGTTTAACTGTTGCTTCAAAATTATATATTTGAAAATAAACCATTAGTGAGTCAAAAATATATCCTGGAACTGAAATAAAAAGTGAGATCTGAATGAATTTTTTTTTATTTTGATTAAAGTAAAAATAAGTTGCCAGAAAAATAATTCCAACCCAGAAACCCAAAAAAGGGTAAGAGAATTTTATTTCACCAAATACGCAGGCTAACCAAGTTAGCTGATAGCCAGTTAGAACTAAAAATATTTTTAGTTTTTGCATTTCTATTTTTGAATTAAGAAATGAGAAACATCAGTTGAACTATTAGAAAAACCTGTTTCACAATAGGATAAGTAAAATTCCCACATTCTCTTAAACTTAATGTCAAATCCAAATTTTGATAAATCTTTCCATGATTTCTGAAATTGCGTATTCCATATTTTTAGTGTTTTTGCATAGGAACCACCAAAACTTAAATTTTCAATACAGTTAAGTCCAACTTTTTTTGCAGAATTTTCAAGTTGCTTTTTTGTTGGAAGCATTCCACCAGGAAAAATATATTGTTGAATAAAATCTGGTCTATTTTGATAGTCTTTAGCCTTCTTTTCATCAATTGTTATAACTTGTAATGCAGCCATGCCACTATCATTGAGCGAATTACGAATAGTATCAAAATAATTATGCCAATACTTTTTTCCAACTGCTTCAAACATTTCGATTGAGACTATATTAGAATATTTTTTTTTGATATCTCTATAATCTCTAAAAATAACTGATACCTTTTCAGAAAGGCCTTCATTTTGTATTTTATTAGAGGCATATTCATATTGTTCTTTAGAAATAGTTATGGCCTCAACTGAACAATTATAGTTTTTAGCAACAAATGTTGAAAATCCACCCCATCCACATCCAATTTCTAAAGTTTTAGAATTTGAGTCTAATGATAATGTTTCAGCAATTTTTCTATATTTATTGAATTGTGCTTCTGATAAGTCGGTATTTTTATTGTCAAAAAGAGCTGAAGAATAAGTCATGGATTTATCTAACCACTTTTCATAAAAATTATTTCCTAGATCATAATGATATTTAATATTTTTTTTACTTTGCGATTTTGAATTGTTATTTAAAAAATGTTTTAATTTGGCAAAGGTTGCAAAAAAAAGATTAGTATTTATGCTTTGTAAAAAATAACTCTCATTTTTGTGAGAAAGAAGTAATAAATTAGTTAAATCTGTGCTTGAAAAGTAACCATTCATATAAGCT
>MDSW01077696.1_pt1 | contig 11549 bp, 11 predicted proteins | sample 811171 | NCBI WGS metagenome assembly MDSW01 (sample SAMN05326641, study PRJNA326480) | marine metagenome | isolation source: seawater | place: Atlantic Ocean: North West | collected 2012
AAATAAAAATATTTTGATAACTGGATATGGATATAACAATATAATACCAGCCATGATTGAACAAGACGATAGAAGAGGTTACGACGGTCTGAACGAAAATGTTCATAATTACTTTGTAAATCTGATTGCAAGAGGAGGGTTGATACATTTTGCTTTGTTTATTATGTTATTTTTACAGATCATGTTCTCAAAACTTAATAAAGAAAAAAGAAATGATTTAAAAATAATATTTCTTGTAATTATGTTTACATCATCATTTGACAGTTCAATGGAAAATTCACATTTTCCTTTAATTTTTTATTATTTACTGGGAACATTTTATAGCGATTCAATAAGAGAATGAAATAATGTATACTAACCATGTTTAAATAAAATTTATAAAATGAAAAAAGCCTTTATTACTGGAATTACAGGACAAGATGGATATTATCTATCAAAACTTCTTTTAGAGAAAGATTATGAGATTCACGGGGTAATAAGAAGATCTTCTACTTTTAATACTGAAAGAATTGATGAATTAATATCAAAATACAGTCCTAACAAAAAATTTAACTTATACTATTCAGACCTTTTAGATTCTTCATCTTTAAATTCTTTAATAAATTTAATTCAACCTGATGAAGTTTATAATCTAGCAGCACAGTCTCACGTGGCTGTTTCATTTAAAAATCCATTGTTTTCTACACAAACTGGGAATACTGGAGTTGTATCGATTTTAGAAGCAATTAAAAATAACGAAAAAGATATTAAATTTTACCAAGCTTCGTCCTCTGAAATGTTTGGTGGTGTTTCAAATGATTCATTGAATGAAGAGTCTGTTTTTGAACCAAAAAGTCCATATGCAGCAAGTAAAGTTTTTGCTCATAATATAACAAAAATTTATAGAGAGTCCTATGGATTATATTCTGTAAATGGAGTTCTTTTTAATCATGAATCTCCTTTGAGAGGAGAAACATTCGTTACAAGAAAAATAACAAGGGCTGTTGGAAGAATTTATCATAACATTCAAAAAAAACTTACACTAGGTAACTTAGATGCCATGAGAGACTGGGGTTTTGCTGGTGATTATGTAAATGGAATGTGGTTAATGATGCAATATGAAAAACCAGATGATTGGGTTTTAGCAACTGGAAATACTCATAGTGTCAGAGAGTTTGCGAAAAATGCATTCAACTATCTTGATCTAAATTGGGAGGATTACGTAATAACAGATAAAAGATATGAGCGACCAAATGAAGTGCATCACTTATTGGGGGATCCATCAAAAGCAAAAAAATTGTTAAATTGGGAGCCTAAGGTTAGCTTTGAAGAACTCGTTAAAAATATGGTTGATTCTGATTTACTTCTAGCTGAAAAGGAAAAAGTTCTCCTAGACAAAGGATTAATCAATCCGACATGGGAATATCCGCAGTAGTTTTTTCCAAAATAATCTAAATTTCCGAAATTTAATTAAATATTCAGCAAGTTAACAAATAAAGTTATTATTAATTTGTAAAGAGATGAATGATTTAATACGTTTTGTAAAAACTAAAGCTTTATTTATTGTTTCTGTACCTATAATTATTAATTTTTTTGTTAACTTAATAGAAAATAAAAACTACAAATATCTTTTAAGTATTGAAAGTTTTATAAAAATTACATCTATATTGCTTGGAAGTTTATTTATATATTCTGTAACAGTCACTATTAAAAAAACTTTTAAATTAAATTCATATTCACTTTCTATTACTTATTTTTTCTTAAGCTTCTTCGTAATTGACACTCTTTTCTTACCTTTAACAAAACTAATAAGTTTTAACTTAACAGTATCTTTAATAATGTTTTTATGGTTATTTTTAATTATTTATCTTAAAAAAGGGGTAAACGATATAATTCAACCTACATTGACTTATTTGTTATGGAGAGTCTTTAACTTTATATTTATCTCTGATTTGTCGGATTTATCAAATTACAACGAACTTAATACTGATGTTCCAGTTCAATGGTACAAAATTACAAAAATGATTTACGAAAATAATTATTTTTATTCTTTAGAAAATAACTTAATAGAAGGCCAAGGCCTTCTACCAAGTTATTTACAGAGTTTGTTTTTAAAAATTGGATTTGATACAGGAAACTTTATATTTATACAAACTAACGCAAACCTACTATTGTTTTTAGGTTTTTTATTAATATTTGATCTAAAAATTTCAAGAAATGAAAAGATTATCTTATCTGTTTTATTTATTCTTTTCATTTTAAATAATGACTGGTTAAGTTATTTACTTGTAAATTCCTTAATGATTGAAGGGATAGTAAGTTTTTTAATTGCTGTATTTTTAATAAACTTTGTAGAACATTTAAATTCATCAGATAACTCTTCTGCTATTTACTTTCTTTTCTTTGGTTCACTAGTTTTAACAAAAAATTTTGTTTCTATTTTAAGCCTAATAATTATTTTCTCGGGACTTTTATGGATCAATAAAAATAATAAAGTAGTATTTGGCGGTATTGTTTATGTCTTTTATTTACTTTATCAAAGAATTTATTTTTCCAAGTTTCAAAATTTTGCATATACAGATGAGATTAATTTTGGAGATTTATTTCTGGATTTACTTTTATTAAGAAATCTTGAAATCAACAATATTAGAAATATATTTAATCAAATATACATAGACAAACCTCTAACTTATTTAATTATTTGTTTTGTTTTATCAAATGTTATAAGTTTTATTTTTTATAAAAACTACAGTCTTCAAGAGTTTATGCTTTTCTTTTTTGTATTAACTAATTATTTTTTAGTAAATTTACTTTATATTTCATATTGGCAAAATATTGAGTACGAGTCTTCATATAGATACATTGTTAATTGTTTTCATTTAATTTTGATTTCGACTGGCCTTCAGCTATCAAATTTTAAGAAAAATATTTAATTTTGAATAATATATTATTTTAAAAAATATCATTAAACCATCTGAAAATTTTATCTTTTTACCCTGGCTATACAACCTTCCAGAGTAGCTAATTGGTATTTCAATTATTTTTGTATAGTATTTTAGATATTTTGAAAGTACCTCAACTTCAATTGCAAATCCTTTTTCTTTTATATTTATCTTTTTTAATAACTCAGTTTCAATTAACCAATAACATGTTGCAATATCACTAACCTTAAAAAAATTAATAATCGAAAAGAATGCAGTTAAAATTTTATTTCCATAAAAAGTTGTTTTGTATTTATTTTCTCTTTCTTTACCCTCTAAAGTCCTTGACCCTAAAACTAAGCTCGTTGGATTTAACTTTGCGATCTCGAACATTTCTGGAATATCTGATGGATCGTACTCAAGGTCTGCATCGTGAATAATAACATGAGAAGTGTAAACAGAGTTTAAACCAACCTTTATTGCATTCCCTTTCCCTTCACTTTTGTCCAATTTAATAACATCTATTATTTCTAACTCTGATGCAATAGAGTTTGCAATTTTATTACTTCCATCTGTTGAACCATCATCAACTAATATTATCTTTTCAAACAAAGAAGTTTCAATTAGCCTTTTTATGGATTCATATAAGTATTCTTCTTCATTTAGAAAAGGAACAATTACCGATATTTGATAATTCACAATAAAGAAATTTTATCATTAATAAATAACATTTATCGTATCTTTATAAGAAGGTGTAAAGCTTGCTATTTAGAATTAAATTAAAAGTAATTTAAAAGTCTCATTTCATGTATTCCAAAAATAGTCATAAATATCTTTGCTTTCATTCATGAAATACTTTTTGATAAAGTTATTTTATAATTATGCAATGAAGGAAAACGCAGTTGCGGTAGTCGCTGACATTAGGTTTTTGAAAAGACATTTTAAAAAATTTTTTAAGAATCTTGTTTTAAATGGAAAATACATTGGTGATTTATTAATAATTACTTCTAGATTTAGTCCAACATTTCTTATAAAAGATATCAGAAAAAATAAAAATATTAAAATTATTCGATTTAAAAAAATACGTTTCCCAAAAAAAGTAAAAAAATCATATTTATCATTAAATACTGGTGATCGACCAAATCGATTTAAAACTAAAAATTTTCAATGGTTTAAATTAAATTTATTCCATCCTGAATTAAAAAAATGGGAAAATATCTTATATCTTGATATTAATTTAACAATTCATCATGATATAAATGGGATATTTAAAATTAAACCTGATAATAATATGTATGCAAAAGCAGATGGTTATCCAAATTATATTAAACCACTAAGTTCTCAATTTGATATAACTCATCCACTGTATCAAGAATTAAATGCTACTTATGACTTAAGTGATATAAAATATTTTCAAACTGGATTGATGTATTTTGATACATCAATTATTCAGGAACATACTATTAAAAGTATTTTAAATATTGCAAACAGATTCCCAATATCAATAACAAATGAACAAGGTATATTGAATTTATTTTTCCAAAGCCACGATGATTATATTTATAAAGAATTACCAGAATATTTAGACAATCAAATTATTTACTATTACTGGATGGTTAAAAACAAGAAAATTTTAATTACAAAACAATTGGTTGAACAATACAAATAAAATAGCCTTGGATAGACCGTTTTTGAAAGATACCTTGGCGAAATTGCTTTATAAGGTGATCACCTCGCTCTTGAATATTATAAATTTAATAAATGTTCTAATTAAAAGATCACTATTTTCTTTTTTATAATCTCTTTCTCAAAAGACTTTTGATATCTTCTTTGAATGTTTTTAAAAAATACATAAACTTTTTATTTAGTTTTAGTGATTTAAACATTACGTGTTCTATTGGAGCATCTACAACCCAACTTGTTTCAATCTCTAGATTTTCAAAATTTTGATTAAAATATAAATGCTCAGAAAACCATTCTTTAAATTTCTTATTAATATCATATTTTTGAACATTTAGATTTAAATTTGAAACATTGTAAATACCTATACCTCCAAATGCACTGACTAAAGTGAATTTTTTTAACTTTATTTTTTCTGGTGTGAGCTGATATCTAAAAATAAATAAATAGTTAAATAAAAAACTACCTATCCTTAAATATTTTTTAAGTCGAGAAACTACCAGCTGAGAGTTGATGTTTAACCAACCCGGAGCTCTAAGAGCAAAAATATCATAATAAAATGGGCTAGATACTGGAAAAATAGCATTTGATTTTCTATTGCTGATTACTTTTGATATCAGTAAATCTAGTTGATCGTATGATGTATTTGACAAAGGAAAAAAATCAGTATCAAATGGAATGTAAATTACAAAATTTTTTTTTGAATTTTGTTCAATAAATTGCAAACAAAGATTCCTACAAATTTTTATCCTCTCAACTCTTGAATCAATCATATTTATATCATCTTTATGAACTACATTAAAAAAGTCTTTTTTATCAAAAGTTTTGTTTAATAATTCTTTCAAACCATCTTCAGAATTTGAATCAACAATTAATAAATTGACATTACTAAATTTTGATTTATCTCTAAATTGTGAAATATAGTCAATATTTTTTTTTAAAGTACCATAATTATTTTTTGATAAACCACAAAAAAATATTTCAACATTTTCCATTGATAAAAAGCCTCTTTCAAAACAATTTATTCTTACTCAGATGCCAGAAGTCTAATCAAACTAATGACACATTGTTTTTAAATAAGACTAAATCTTTTGACTTAAGTTGATTATAACTTAAAAGATAAAGCTATAAGCTCGATTTAGAGAGCGAATATATCACAGTTAATTTCGTATGAACAATATATAGAAACTGATTCCAAACTTTTTGTAGATTTTTATTTAGAAAATTTTTTAAATAACTTAAAAAAATTTAAGAAATTAATTTATTAACTTAAAGATCCTGTTTACAGATTGTAATACTGAAAGTTTTTCAGTATCCAAAACTAAATCTGCATTTTTTGGGATATCGTAATTTGAATGTAAACCTGTAATATTTTTAATTTTTTTTGCTTGATTAGAATAAAGGTTTTTTGGATCTCTTTTTATACAAGTCTCTATAGAAGCATCTATATGTACAAGTAAAAATTCATCTTCTTTAAATAAACTTCGTGCAAAATTTCTAGAACTTTCATTTGGAGAAACTGTTGCAACAATTGGAAGAATACCTGAATCAAACAAAATTCTTGCTATATGAGCGATTCTTCTATTATTTTCAATTCTATCTTCTTTGGTAAATCCTAAGTCTTTATTTAGAGTTGACCTGATATTATCACCATCAATTATGTAATAATTTATACTTTCTTTAGTTAGTTTTTTTCCAAATGCTTCTGCAATTGTTGACTTGCCTGAAGCAGGTAAGCCCGTTAGCCAAATACACTTAAAAGTTTTATCACTATATTTTTGTAAATTATTGAAAATTACAGTGCTACCCCTATCTAAATTTTGAGAAATATAACCGAACCCAACTGTCTTATTGTTATTTGGATCTATAACTACAAGCTGTGATAGGTAATAATTTGAAGATACAGTATCAATATGTATTTTTTTTTCCAACTCAATATTTAAAAGAGATATTGAGTTTTTGTTAGTTGTTTTTTTTGATGATTTTGACACAAAACCATATTCAGATGCTGAATGAAATTTAAATAAATATCTTTTTCTTCTCAACAAGTTTTCAGTTCCTGTCCAAATAATTTTGGCTTTAAAAGCATCTGAAACTAATGCATTATTATTTTTAAGAATAAGTGAATCACCTTTACTGATTGAAATTTGATTGGAAAGTTCTAAAGAAATATTTTTTAAATTTTTTTGTTCTTGAACATTTTTGTTGTTATGGTAAATTTTTTTTATTTTTGAGTATTCATTTGTATAAACATTTTTTAAACTATCTCCTACCTTATAATTTATTCCGTTGTTTTCAACAAAGTAAATTCTTCGACCAGAGCTATTGTCTACAAATTTTACAACTGCACTTCCATTATTAAAATGCTGTGTTTTTAATTTCAAATCTTCAAGTAACTCATAAAGAGTTTTACCACGGTAATATTTCATTCTTGAACTTTTGTTAATTAGGTTGTCACCATTAACTGCTGAGATTGGAAGTATTGCATTGATTTCAAAACTTTTTTTGTTAACAAAAGATTCTATTTCATTTTTTAATTTAACGTATTTTTCTTTGGAATAATGAAGTATATCCATTTTGTTTATGCAAACAATTTTATTTTGTATATTTGGAAACATATTTACAATTTCAATATGTTTTTTAGTTTGCTGTGAAATTCCTTTAGAAGCATCAACAATTATCAGTGCAGCGTCAGCAAACGTAGCTGCGTTTGCCATATTCTTCGTATATTCTTTATGCCCTGGCGAGTCTATTAAAGTAAATTGAGTATTTCCAAGTATGAAATATTTAAAAGCAATATCAATAGTTATACCCTGGTCTTTTTCATCAATTAAACCATCTAGAAGAAGAGAGTAATCAATTTCTATATCTTTTTTTGCAAATTTTTGATTAAGTTTTGAAAGATAATCAGATTGGTCTTCTTGTAAATTGCCAGTTTCATATATGAGCCTACCAAGCAATGTAGATTTTCCATCATCAACACTACCACAAGTCATTATCTGAATAGAATTCACTAAAAATAACCTTCTCTTTTTTTTAATTCCATACTTCCTAGTTTGTCATGATCAATTAGTCGTCCACTTCTTTCTGAAAAATTTGAAGCTTTTAGTTCTTTAATAATATCTTTAACATTTTTTGCATTACTTTGGACACCTGCGGTTAAAGGGTAACAGCCTAAAGTTCTAAATCTAACTTCAAGTTCTTCAACATTATCTCCTTCTTTGAGTTGATATCTTTTGTCATCAAATAAAAATATTTGTTCATTGCTAATAACGACTTTTCTTTTTTTTGCAAAATATAAAGGTACGATTTCTATATTTTCTTTTTGGATATATTCCCAAACATTTAACTCTGTCCAGTTAGAAATTGGAAAAACCCTGAATGATTCCTCACTTTTTTTAAGTGGGTTAAAAAGATGCCATGGTTCAATATTTTGATTTTTTGGATTCCATCTATTGTTTTTATCTCTATGAGAAACAACTTTCTCTTTTGACCTACTTGCTTCCTCATCACGTCTAGCACCTCCATATACATAATCATATTTTCCATCTTTTAAGGCTTCTTTTAACGCCTGGGTTTTCATAACATCTGTGTAGGTCGAATGATCAAATGGATTTATGCCAGAATTAATTCCCTCTTTATTTGAGTGAACTAAACCATTTAATTTATTTTCTTTATATACCTTATCTCTAAATGAAATCATCTCTTTAAATTTCCAACCCGTATCAATATGTAAAAAAGGTACTGGTATATTGATTGGGTAAAATGCTTTTTTAAATAGTTCCATCAACACTGATGAATCTTTTCCAATTGAATAGAGTACTAAAGGATTTTCTGAATTAGCGTATGTATCTCTTATGACTGAAATAGCTTCTTCTTCTAATTTAATTAAGTGATTTTTATTCATTTAGTTATCTTTCAAAAAATATAATTTAACCTTCAAATTTATTTATCTTATTTAAATTCCCAATAATCTAAAATGTAATTCAATTCTTTATTTAAGTGATCTTGAGTTCTTTCCATTAAATGCGTCTTCCATTGATAATTCTTGCCAGAGCGTTTGTGATTCTCTAAGTTATCAATATTGCTTACAGGACTAGCTTCAATTGAAAGCGATTTAATCAATTCTTTATTTTTAAAATTAAAGAAGTTAAAAATATTTTCAATGACAGTAGCGGTATCATCGACAAAGTCATTGTATTTAATATACAAACATTCATTTTCAGAAGTTTCTCTAAGAACTTTGTATTCCATATACATAGGTATTATCCAATTTTTTGCTTCTTTTAAAACATATTCGTCTATAGATATTTCTTGGATTGATCTTCTGTTTTTTCTAAAATTTTCTAACAAATTTTTGGAGTCCGGTTCTACATGAGAATAGCCAAATGAATAATATGCTGAAACTAAAACATCTCTAGGGTCTCTTAGGAAAAATATTTTTTTGTAGTTGTTTATATTTGGAAAATTTAATGGTTTTCTCTGAGGTCCATAAACTTCACCATTTTGGCTAAAAAGAAATTCGTTATTTTCATTCAGGTAGGTTTCAAAATCATCTTTTATATTTAATTTATCAGCAAGACTTCCAACTAATGCACCGTAATCATATAAAGTATATTCAGTATTTTTTTCAATTTGTTTTAAAATTTCATTTGAAAAATTTGATGCAGCTTTGTGGGTAGTAAAAAATATTACAGATTCTAGACTCTCATCGACATATGGTTTGTATCTATTAAGTACTCTTTTTTGTTTTTTTGTTAAAATTTCAAATCCCATTAAGTTTATCAAGACATATAAAATTTTTTTTAAAGTATTCACCTGTCTTTTATCTTAACAAAAACTTAGATGATACAATATTGTAAATCCTACAAAATAGATTTTAATCCTCTAGCTTAAAATGACTTAAATTTAATTTAACCATCGACGAATTTCCATAAATGTATTGAGGCTATTGTTCTATATGGTGTCCATTTTGTTGCATAATAATCATAAGTTTCCCAATGGCTTTCAGGACTTACCATTCCGATCCTATTCATTGCCAATCTCAATCCAGCATCTTTAGATGTAAAAATATCTAATTTTCCCATACAAAAAATTTCAAACATATTTATTGACCATGGGCCGATTCCAAAGACTTTAAGTAAGCTACTTTTTAAGTCATCATTATTTAAACTTGTTAAATCTCCAAAACTTTCATTTATAAATAGTTCTGAGATTTCTTTTACTGTTCTTGCTTTATTAGTACTTAAGCCTAATTTTTTAATTTCATCAATATTGAGATCTTTAAAATACTTTTCATCTAAATATTGAGATTTAAAGTGTTGTCTAATGTTTTTAAAAATTGAATCTGCTGCTTTTGTAGAGATAAATTGGGATATCACTATCCCAACTAGAGAGTCAAATTGATTTTTTTTATTTGGCTTGAAAACAATATGTCCATTTGTATCAATTATTTTTTTTAGTTGTTCATCTTTTTGTCTCAAGTATTCTTCTTTTTTTGAAAATTTCAATTTATAAATAATGTTTAAAAAATTTTCAAATATTTGAATAAACGAAAAATTGCAAAAAGTATTATCCAAAAAATTAATATTGCTGAGATAATTGTTATTGGATCAGTATCTTTTGGAACATAGGTTAAAACTGTAAGACCCCCGAACAAACCAAAGGTTGTAAATTGTATAAATAAAGTTTTTTTTCCTTTTCCTGATTTTCTATTAAAAAATTCTGTTATAAAATTTATAAAATGCATGGTATATATAACCTCATAACTAAATTATATAAATATGTTAAAAGTTTTGTTTACTGTTTTGATACTGAAAGATAAAAAAATGAATTATCTTGATATCTTATTTTCATCTATCAATACTTAAAGTATTTAAGATTAAATTTCGTATTTAAATTATTTAATTTTTGTTTTAATATTTTAAATATTTTTTTTGGCAATATGAATTTTATTAGTTTTTTTATTATGGAATACAGCTTCCAAATTGGATATTGGATATAAAAAAGTTTTGAAATCTGAAATAAATATTTGAATAAAAAATTAGTATATTTTGATATTTTTATTTCATTTATCATCTTATCAAGATATTTAATAACATAATATTCTAAAAATCTTGGATACCCATAGTGATTATCAATTCTGCACCTGTAATGATATTGATTCAAATCTATATTTAAATTGAAAATGTTTCCTTCAATATCATATCTTGATCCTTCTACAGGATCTATTTCTAATTCACCTAATAGTTTGCCAATTCCAACATCATCCCAAAGTTCCAAATCAATTTTTTCTTTATTATTAACAATATTTTGTATTGTACTTTTGCTAAATAAAATACCTGCTCCACTTACAAATGTTTGTTTGTTTTTTTCCAGATCATATGTCTCCATTATTTTTCCACAATATAGCTCTTTAAAATCACTAAATTTATCGAAAACCAAATCATTCAATTTTTCTAAATTAACATACGATGTTGTAGTTGTTCTAAACAAATATTCAAATTCAAAATTTTTTAAAACATATTCAAAAGCTAAAAGATTTTTTTTACTTATATCTCTTGTAGATTTACCAACTTTAAGAATAATTTCATTATTTTTATTAATGAAAGTTTCAATTCCTGATTTATAAAAAAACACTTTTATATTGTTTGGGCAATTTTGTACCCAGGTTTTTTGAATTATTTTTTTATTTCTTTTTGATGGATAAGTATCAGATGATACTACTAATACCATAATTCTAGGTTTCATCTAAGAATTACCTTGATCGTTAAATATATATTGATAATTAACTTTATATTTTTTGTTTTTTTCATATAATTTTTTTTCAAGTCTAAATAATTATTATATTATCTAATGATCATTTATCTTTAAAAAAGAAATTAACATTGTGGCCAGAGGCAGAATCGAACTGCCGACCCCTTGTTTTTCAGATAAAGGCAGACCACTTGACCTTATCTTATTGTAACT
>MDSW01143982.1_pt1 | contig 11549 bp, 7 predicted proteins | sample 811171 | NCBI WGS metagenome assembly MDSW01 (sample SAMN05326641, study PRJNA326480) | marine metagenome | isolation source: seawater | place: Atlantic Ocean: North West | collected 2012
CCATCACTGAGATGACCCACCACGTTATTCACCAGGCGCTCCCGGGCGGCGTCGTCCATCACCTGATTGATTAACGCGTTGGCCTGCACGAAGTCGTTGTCGTCCCGGTGCTGGGTGTAGGGAGAGCGCACCATCTCATCTTTCACCGGCCAGGTTTCCGACTGATGATAACCCTCGCCACAGGCTGCGGGGCCGCCTTTGCTGTTGGGGGCATACACCGGATCAGCCACTTTCTGGATACGCATGGCGCCATCCTTGCTGTAACTGTGCACCGGACACTGGGGCGCATTCACCGGAATCTGCTTGTAATTCACCCCGAGCCGGGCCCGATGGGCATCGGCATAAGCGAACAAACGGGCCAGCAGCATTTTGTCCGGGCTGGGGCCCACTCCGGGGATGATATTGTTGGGCTCGAACGCCGCCTGTTCGATCTCCGTGTGGTAGTCCGTGGGGTTGCGGTTCAGGGTGAGTTTGCCCACTTCCTGCAGTGGGTAATCGTCGTGGGGCCAGACTTTGGTCAGATCAAAGGGGTTGAACCGGTAAGTTTCGGCGTCGGCAAACGGCATAACCTGCACCTTCAGAGTCCAGCTGGGGAAATCACCCTGGCTGATACTGTTGAACAGATCCCGGTTATGGTAATCGCCATCGGCGCCCGCCAGGCTGTCCGCTTCCGCCTGAGTCAGAAAATCATTACCCTGATCGGTTTTGAAGTGATATTTCACCCAGAATTTTTCTCCCTGTGCGTTCACCCACATGTAAGTGTGGCTGGAATAACCGTTCATGTGGCGCCAGGTTTTGGGTATGCCCCGATCCCCCATCAGCCACGTGACCTGATGGGCGGATTCCGGTGACAGGGTCCAGAAGTCCCACTGCATATCATGGTCCCGGGTGTTGTTGTCGGCCCGGCGCTTCTGGGAGCGAATGAAGTGCTGGAATTTCATGGGGTCGCGGATAAAAAATACCGGGGTATTGTTACCCACCATGTCGTAATTGCCGTCTTCAGTGTAGAACTTCAGGGCGAAACCCCGCGGGTCGCGCCACGTGTCCGGGCTGCCCCGTTCCCCGGCAACCGTGGAAAAACGGGCCAGGACATCGGTTTTGGTACCGGGCTGAAATACTTTTGCCATGGTGTAGCGGCTGACATCGGCAGTGACCTCGAAGTGGCCAAAGCCGCCGCCGCCTTTGGCATGAGGCTGGCGCTCAGGAATCCTTTCCCGGTTAAAGTTCGCCATCTGTTCTATCAGATAATGGTCGTGCAGCACCACCGGGCCTTCGGGGCCAATGGTCAATGAGTGTTCATCGCTGGGTACGGGAATACCGGCGTCTGTGGTGGTGGGCTTGCGCTGTTGGTCGGACATGGACTGGCTCCTTGCTGGTCGTGGATTGTAAAAGTTACAGCCGGCTGTATGCCTTACAGCCTGAACCACACACCGGACCGGAAAGAGCCACCGGTGACGGGGCACTTGGCATGTGTGGTGGCATGTGTGGTAAGGGAAAGCGCAAGCCCTGTGCCAGGGCGCCATTGGTTTACCCTATGTGGCGCATGCATTTTGGCTATCGCTGATAAGTAACCGGGTGTATAATAAAAACCTGGATTTTTCCTGCGCCAGCCAAGCAAGTTAGCCAAATACTCGTAAGAGCTGGACCCTTTGCCAGTGGCCAGTGATCGGCCAATCGTTATTTGCCTTAATGCACATCCCACACCTGACCAGGCACCGCCGTTGACCGCCAGTATGACAGCCGATTCTCACAACAAATCCGCCAAACGCACCTATGCCGGGCAGACCGAAGCCGAGCGGGTGCATGAACGACGGGAACGACTGCTGGAAGCGGGCCTGGAAATATTTGGTACCCTGGGATTTCAGGGTGCCACCGTGCGCAGGCTGTGTCGTTCTGCGGGGCTGACCGAGCGCTATTTTTATGAATCCTTCCGTGACCTCAACGATCTGTTCAATGCGGTTTGCGAACGCCAGAGTGCCCGTTTTGGCGAGTTCGTCCTGTCCCGTTTGCCCACTCTGCCCACGGCGCTCGAGGCGCGGGTGGAGGGAGTGTTGCGGCTGTATTTCGACTGGATGCGGGATAAAAGGATAGTGCGCTTGCTGCATGTGGAAAGCATTGCCTTGCATGCCAGTGGCGCCGTGGAACGGCCGCGCTGGGCGGAGCCGGCCCAGATGGCGTCGCATTTGATTCGCGTCGATCAGGATGTTCAGGATCTGCCCGAAGATGTATTACTGGCCGTTTCGCTGGCGCTCTACGGGCTCGCCGCCACCGTGGTGACTCAGTGGACCTTGAGTGACAATCAGTTGCCGGAGGAAGCGCTGATTCAGGGATGTAAAATATCCATTCTGGGCACCATTCGGGAACTGAAGTCCCGTTACAGCGGTGACGGAAGTTCCCAGGCGTAGCGCCATAAAAAACCACTACCAGACGTAAAAAAAGGTCCGCCGGGCGGCGGACCTGCAATGCGGGATAACCGTCCCGCCAACGGTGGTTAGCTGGTGGGGGGGAACAGCTTGTCCAGGTGAGAGTTGCTCAACACCCCGTGGGGGTCCATGGCGTTGAACTGCGCCCTGGCGCTGTCCCAGTTGTTGTCCTCCGGATAGCCCTCGCGCCAGGCGGCGGGGAATACCTCGGTCAAAATCTCCCGGTTGGTCCAGGCGCCGCCAAACTCACCGTCTTCGGTGTAGGCATAGGCCTTGGTCCATTCCGGCGGCACAATGCCGTAATCCGCATAATTACTGAGGAACCACTGCTCCAGGCGGGTGTTGAATTCCGCCGCATGGGGCTGATCCACATTGTTGTTGATGGCGAACCAGATGATGGTGTCGTTGTCCGGGTGATCCGGATGGGGGCGGGCGCCGGACAGGGTGGGTTCCACCGCGTTGGGAATCAATACATCGCTGGGGTATTCCAGGCTGTGGGCCCGCAGTTCCACCGGGCCGGTATAGGGGTAGAGACCCTGGGCGCGGTATTCCGCCAGTAGCTCGCTGAAGAACTGATACCACTCCGCCAGCGCCCGTTGCACGTTGTCCCGGGCCACGATGACTCCCCAGGCAGCCACCGTCAGTCGTGGGGTTTTCGGTTGCACATACAACGTGGTGGTGTAAGCGGAGCCCCAGATGTCATTGAGTTTGGTGGCGGGGTCCTCGTTGGCCATCAGGTCGATAATGCCGTTGATGGAGGTAGTGTTGTATTGGGGCACGATCCGGGGGAAAGTGCGCAGGGTCGAACCCAGCAGGTCCGCTTGCCATGGCGCCAGTGTTACACCACCTGAGATAACATAAGGCTCAACCACCTCCCGGCTCTCCGGCGGCTTTTCCGGGGTGACCGTCCAGGTTTTTACCCACACCCGGTTCTCCGGGGTAAAGGGGTAGAAGAGCATGTCCACGGTCCCGAACTGCTGGCTCAGATTCTCAAACGAGTTCTCGGTCTGAACCTCCGGCATGGCCATCAGCTCATCGGCGGTGAGATCGGTACGGCTGGTTTGTCGGATCTTCAGATTGGGGCCGGCCTGAATGGTCACCGAGGTGATAAATGCCCGGGCCAGACAGGTAAGCAGGGGCCCGATTTCGGGGTTGTCACGACCATAGGTTCTCAACACGTACTGACCGCTGGCCTCATCCCAGGCCACGGCGGTGAGCTCCAGCACCAGGTTGCTGAGCGTGCCCCAGGAATGGCCCGGCTGCAGGGTCTCGCCGGTTTTGGGAATGGCGGCACCATGGGCGTTCATGGCAATGGCACCGGCGATGGAGATACCACCGGGGGCCGTGGTGTGATAGAGCCCCAGGTCATACTGTTCCAGCTCGGCGCAGATATCCTCGATATAGGCGCCGGCGCCGCAGGTGGCTGACTTAACGGTCCCATCCACATTCACAGTGATGCTGTTCAGATAATCGTGGGTGTTAATGATCACCACATCCCGGCCATCGTGGCCACGGGGCAGCAGAGTGGGGGCAAAGCCGTGACCACTGCCCAGGCGACGCAGCTGATAACCCTGGGCCAGGGCCCAGTTGGCTACGGTCACCACTTCCAGGGCGGAGCGGGGGGAGCAGAACCAAACGCCGGCAATCTTGGTTTCCCGGGCCCAGTTAACAAACCCCTGCTGATAGAGTTCCACTTCCGCCGGAAAATCCGGTGGCTCGGGAATGGTGTTACTGCCGGAGCCGGCCACAAAGCGGCAGCCCGGCAGCAGTGTGCCGGCCGCAGCGGTTGCCGCAGCGCCACCCAGAAACTTCCGTCGGCTGAACGCCGGTGCTTCTGTGATCTTCAAGTCCATTTTCAACCTCGACTGCTAGGGTTTATGTAGGGGGTGGAAACCTTGTGTTATTAATTCAGTGCCGACGTGGGCACAATGGGAAGCACCACGCTCGACGGGTAATCAGGGCTTATATGCAACCGGGTGATGCCGCCCTCCGCCTGGGCCTGGCGGGCGAAATTGAGCATGGCCTGGGCCTGGTTACTGGCACTGATGGAGATCCGCAGTTTGTCCCCGCGCCGGATCACGGCGCTGGTGGGAAAGATCTCCACCGACAGCTTGACCACTTCACCGGGCACCAGGGGTTGGCTGGTTGCTTCGGTAAAGTAATGATATGGCTGGATCATTTCTCCATCCAGGTAGTGGGAGCGGGATTCATCGATCATGCGCCCCGAGGCCAGCAACTGGCCGTTGGTGATGGGCAGCGACTGACGCCTGGAAACCGATTCCACCTGCACAGCCACCACGGCTTCGGTGACGTTGCTGTGAATCCAGATATCCGCCTGAATGGGGCCGTTGATATAGTAATCTTCCGTCATGGGTTCGGTTTCGAACACCACCCGGTCCTGGTCCACCAGGTCGCTGTTGCTGAAGCATGGGGTAGGCAGGTTCAGCCCCAGGGTCCATTGATCAAAGCTGCGGGAGCATTCTGTGCCATCGTTGATATGGAGGTCGAATCCCAACAGGCCATTGGCATTGTAAGCCCCGCCGGTGGGATGGGGCGGTTGCACCAGCTCCGGACCGGTTTCCTCGGTCGCCGGCGGCTCCCGGGTCAGGCCGCCGCCTTCCCGCAGATACCAGCGTTCGGCCCGGGCCTGGGGATGCGGCCAGGTGTCAGTGGTGGCGTAGTAGTCGTCACCAAAGGCTGCTGGAGTATCGGCGGTGGGGTAGTTCTTCACGAACTGGGTCACCTTGGGCATGTTTTCGATGCCGGTCTCTTTGCCCTTGAGGTAGTGATCGAACCATTGCAGCAGCATCAGATCCACCGGCGGCACGGCTTCGTTACCGATATGGCCGGCCACAAAATTGATGAAGTGACTGCCGTCATAGATCACCAGGCGACTATCCACATTATTCTTCTGCAGAATCTCGAACAGTTGCGGTTCATCCCGCTGAAACAGATCGTGCAGCGCTCCCAGGATAAAGGTGGGTGCCTGCACCCGGTCCATGTGAGTAATGGGGGAGCGCAACTGCCAGAACTCACCATCGTAGTTGTAGGTGGGCGCGCCATCGAGGGCGGCGTTGATCAGGGGCAGGTGGAACCGCTCCACCTGATCAATATGATCCTGGGTGGAACGCATGAGCTGTTCCATATGCTGTGGATTCAGCAGTGCGGTGGTGACATTCTGGGTGGAGGTGAAATGAGTCAATTGCATCCAGGTGGACATGAACAGACCATTTAACTGACCGCCGATACCCACGGTGCCGCGCATGGCGTCCCCCATGGGCAGGCTGGCAAATACCGCATCCACCACATCCGGTCGGCGCTGGGCGGCAAACAGGGAGCTGATAGCCATGTAGGAGACGCCGGCCACACCCAGCTGGCCATTGGACCAGGGTTGTTGGTCGGCCCAGGCCACCGCATCGGCAAAACCGATCTGTTCATGTTCCCCCAGCAGTTCCCAGCCGCCACTGGAGGCGCCGGTACCCAGAGCGTCCACCGCCACCTGGGCGTAGCCCCGGCGCACAATAAACGAATCGGTAACACCCAGCAGCAGGTTGCCGGGCACCTTGCCCAGCATTTGGCTCAACAGATTGGTGTTGTAGGCGGATTGGGTGACGATCACCGGAAACGGTCCCGGCAGGGGATCGCCGTTGGCATCCGCCGGCAGGGTAACGCGCACACTCAGTTTCTCTCCGCCCACGGTGGTGATGAACTGCAGGGGTAGATTGACTGCCCTGGGATATTCCGCCGGGGGGTAATAAATACTGCCGGTGATCTCTTCGGTGGATTCCACCGGTACCTCGGGCTCCGCTGGCGGCTGTTCGCTATCGTCCGCAGTTTCCGGAACAGGCTCTACAGTGAGGGCGCGACTGCTATCGGTGGCGGCGTCCGGGGTTGAATCCTCCCCGCCACAACCCCCCAGCAGGGCGGCGCTCAGGCAACAGCAGAGCAAAGGATACCAAAACGGCCGTCCCCCCCGGGCGACCACGCTGGTGTGTAAATTCATGGTGTTACCTTATTTTTGTTGGTTTCTTTGTTGACTGCTTTATTTTCTGCAGTGCGTTGCAGCTTGAGTCTCGCGACGACAATGAGCTGCCCCAATCGGGGTGAAATGCCTCGAACCCAGCGGTCACAGGTTTACCATAGTATTTTTTGACAACAGAAGTTGTCAAATGACATTCTGTAGCCGGCTTGTAAAGGGGATGTATCCGTGGGGGCCCGGGGGTCGCCGTGTCAACATAACGTCATCATGTCGCACTATAACAGCCATATGTAACGGCGCTATGGCCGGTTGACAGACCAGTTCAAAAATAGGGTGCGGGCATTCCATGAAGATTACAGCGGGTTTCACCATGATGGTTGCCGCTCTGGCTCTGGGGGGGTGCAGCCCGGCTGCACAGGTACCGGCACAGGCACAACCACAGGCGTCGTCAGCGCAGGATGATAGTGCGCCGCTCCCCGACCAGCGGGCGTCGGCGGTGCACTTTCTGCAGCCGGTGTTCAGCGTGCTGGATTGTGAAAAGAAGGGTGAGGTGGAGGCCGGCGAAGTGGATAACCACTTCTTCGAACTTTATTTTTTTGCGGATCGCGATCAGTCCCGCAGCATCAGCCAGGCTGAATTCCTGGCGCATTCCAGTGCCGAGTCCAGGGACAAGGACCTGTATGTGTTTCAGCAGATGGACACCAATCGCAATGGCACGGTGTCGGTGATGGAGTATCGCCAACATGTGTTCCGGGCCCTGGAGCTGGCGGATACAGACGCTGATGGCGTGGTCACCGCAGAGGAGGCGGAGCTGGCGGCGTTTCTGCGGGCCCGGTCCCGGCCATGAGTCAGATTCACATCCACAATCTGTTTCCGGTGCCGGTGATGCGGGTGGAGAAATTTCTCGGGGAGGACGTCATTGATGCCACCGTGGCGGCCACCGGGACCGGCTCTCAACTGACCAACGCCCACACCGACCTGTTGTCTCATACCGAAGTGATCCGGCCCCAGCAGAGCCCCCAGTTCGCCCATATTGGTGAGCTGGCGCAGGATTATCTGCGGGACTTCGGGTTTCTGCTGTTCGGCGAGAATCTGGTGTGGCACATCAAGGAGATGTGGATGAACCGCCTGGCTAACGGCGGCCATCAGGTAATGCATTCCCATGCCAACAGTTTCATCTCCGGAGTGGTGTACCTCACCGACGCCCATGAATCCTCGAAAACCGTGTTCCACAACAGCATGGGGCTGCGTCAGTTTGTGTTTTCCAACAACCACGCCGAGTCCGCCACCACGCCTTACAATGGGGACCGCTGGGCGGCTACTGATATGGAGCGGGGGGATCTGTTATTGTTTCCCAGCTATATGTTGCATGCGGTGCCCCGTAACGAAGGCAGTGAGCGCGTCACCATCGCCTTCAATGCCCTCCCGGAGCGATTGAAAAGCTGGGACTATGAAGTCCGGTTTTCGGACTGAACCAGCCGGGATGAGTTTGTGCTGCGAACCCTGGCCCTACAATATCACATTGAACGCCACAGATATGCGCGGTTGCTCACTGAAGCAGGGATGTACCTGGTGTTGTAGCCAGGAGGGGAAGACCACTACCTGGCCGGGCACGGGGTTAATCAGAAAGCGGCCGTAAAGATTGGTCTGTTCGGCGTAAGCCAGACTGGCCCCGGGCCGGGGATCCAGCAATTCCAGTTTGCCGCTGAAGGGGTGTTCCGGCGGCGCCTCATTGCCGGTTACGTAGTACACTCCCGACCAGAAGCTGTTGGGATGACAGTGCAGGCTGTTGTACTCGCCGAATCCCAGTTTGTTGGCCCAGCCTTCCAGGCGGTAAGTCAGGTCTTCCGGGGTGGCATCCTGCCTGGCCACTGCCCGATTAAGCTGTTCCACAAGTTGGTTGAGCCGCTGACGCAAAGCCACCACGCAGGGTTCCGTTCGCTGCAGAAACTGCAGATCCGAATGCCAACCCCCCACATTGCTTTTCTGCAATCCCCGCTGCTCCCCGGCCAGGCGTTCCACCAGTTCCGCCAATTGTCGATTCAGGGGGGCACTGTCGGGCCAGTGGTGATTAATCAGGGGGGTGGCAAAGGCCGGCAGCATGGCCTGCTGCAGATTGATGCCGCTCATGGACCCGCTCCGAACAATTGCTGTTTCAGGCGCTTGGCCCCCGGCTGTTGGGGGCTGGCCTGCTGTAACTCCGTGAGCAGCCGGTAAGCGGCCCGGGGATCCGAGGCCGCCAGGCTTCGGGCTCCCAGCAACAGGGTGCGGTAAGCGGGCGCGAAGTCGTCACTGCGGCGGACCATGGCCAACAGGTCTTCTTTGCTGGCCAGCAGCATTTGCTGCAAATCGGTGGCTTCCCGGTTTGCAACACCGGTGGCGATGAACCGATCCCGGGCCTCCCAATAGCGCTGCAGTCGCCCGGCAAAATGCTCCGGCGCGAAGCTCGCCGGAGAGAGCGGCTGGCCGTTGCGTTCTGACGCCAGTGCCGTCACTAACTGTAGCAGCCGCTCCGCCGCCGGCTCTTGCGGACGGTAGACAAAATCCGGCGCCTGATAGGTCACCAGGGGCCGGTCATCGGTATTCAGCGGGCCTTCCCCGGCAAACCGGGCCAGGGCTCCGGCGTCCCCCAGATAACCGCCAAACAGGGCAAAATCAGAATTAAGCCGGGTTTGTACCAGTTCCTGTTGCAGAGCCGGATGGCGAACCCGGGGTAGCAGCCAGGGGGAGGTGAATGCCGGCGGTTGCTGGAATCCGGCCAGACACAGGATCGGTTGCTCCAGGCTGAGATGCCCCAGATGCAATTGGGTCGTCGGAAACACCTCAAGAAAGGTGCGGATAATGATCCGCAGTGTGTCCAGATCCAGTTGAAACAGCGGCAGCCACTGACAGAACACCCCATCCGGTTGCAGGCGCTGTTTGATGGCCTGGAAATGCTCCCGGGTATACAGAGCACCGGCACCATCCCGGGAGGGGTGAAATATTTCCGCGAGAATCACATCGAACCGGTCCCGGGATGAGAGTATAAACCGGCGGGCATCGGCGGCGATGATGTGCGGTGGCCGGGACCAGTGGCCGGAGTCGGGGTTGACGCCAAAGCTGGGCATCAGCTCAATGGCCTCCGGGATCAGCTCGACGCCAGTGGCCTCCAGTTCAGGGTAGAACTTCGTCGCTTCAAAGGTGATGCCGGTGCCCAGCCCCAGATACAGGGCCGAGCGCGGGGTACCGTGTAACAGCAGGGGCAGATGGCTCTGGCGGTGATCGGACAAACGGGATGCGGTCCCGCCCATGGTGAAATGATTGTTGACTTTGAGGTGGCGGGAGCCGTCGGCCTGTTCCACCACCGCCGCCGCTGCCATCACCCCCTCCCGGTACTCCAGCAGCCGGGCCTGATCCGGGATCGCCACAAAGCGCAGGGGCAGCGGCGCCAGCAGCAACAGGATGATCGCCAGCGCCGGTATCAGGGCCGAGCGCACGGCCGGCCTGGGTTTGCCGCCGGCGCCCGCCACCAGCGCCAGATAGCCCAGGGGAATCAGTAGCAGGGCGGTTTTTGCCCCCAGCCAGGGCAGCAACACCACGCCGAACAGGGCGGGGGCCAGGGCGCCCCCCAGGGTGTTCCAGCCCAGGGCTTTACCCAGACCGTGCCGGGGCAGACTCAACAGCGCCAGATGGCTGAACAGGGCCCCCATGCACAGAGTGGGCAACAGAAATACCAGCGCCGCCATGGCCAACTCGGTCAGCAGGGCGGTCCACAGGGTGCGTTCAATCCACTGTAACAGGGGCAGGTACCAGGCATTGGCCAGCCAGAGGGCCCCCAGTCCCAGCACACAGCTGCAGGCAGTGAATACCAGCAGCCGCGTCAGAATATCAGTTGCGGCAGGCGATCCTGCGGCAGGCGACCCTGCGGCAGGCGACCCTGCGGCAGGCGTGCCGGTATCCGCGAACCGGCGCTGGTACCACCAGGAACCCACGGCCACTCCCAGCAGATACACCGCCAGCACGGCGGCAAAGCTATAGACGGTGTTTTCCAGGATCTGGCTCAGCACCCGCACCACCAGGATTTCGTAACCGATGCCCAGCAGTCCACAACAGAACAGCAGCAGCAGGGGCCGGCTGCCGGCAGGGAGGAGCCGGGGGCGGGTAACCGGCATTGCTTGCGCGGCAGCCCCGCTACGGGGAAACAGGCCGCCGATACCCAGGGCGCACAGCAGATTCACCGCCGCCAGCAGCCATTGGGTCTGGGTCAGACCCCACTGGGGAATGAGCACAAAGGTGGCGCCGAGGGTGCCCAGCACCGCCCCCAGAGTATTGGCGGCGTAAAGCCCGGGCAGCCGGTGCTGGCGCCCCGCCAGGGTGCTCATAATCCGTTCCATGGCAGGCAGGGTGGCCCCCATGGCGGTGGTGGCGGGCAGCAGTAACAGCAACGAGGCGAGGAAGGCCCAGCCCCAGTGGGTCAGAGCGCCGGGGGTAGGGCCCAGAACCTGAGGCATCCACTGGTTGTATAACGGAATCAGGGCAATCAGCACCAGCGCCCAGGCCGCAATGATCAGCTCCAGTCCCAGGTACCAGCGCTGGGGTGACGGGGTCCGCTGTAAGCTCCGGTTGAACAGGAATCCCCCCAGGGCCAGGCCCACGAAGAAGGCCGCCACCACCGCCAGCACCGCCACAATTTCGTGACCCAGAGACACCGCCAGCAGACGGGCCCAGACCATCTGATAGCCCAACCCCGCCAATCCGGACAGGGTCACCAGCAGGTAAAACGCCGTTTGTTTGGGTTTGCTCAATTCAGCAGGCGAGGTGGTGTCGCCCAGGGAGCCGGCCGCGGTCATGGCGCCGCCAGCAGGGTAAAGGTCAGGTAGATAAGGCCCACGGCGGCAATCCAGCTGCCACCGGCCCGTATCGCCACCGTGCCCCAGGACTGCCGGGTCACCAACTGATGACTGGACGCGGTAAGCAATGTCACCAGCAGGTAGGCGGCAGTGGTGACCCCCAGCACGTACAGCAGCAGGCCGTCGTTGCCTCCGAATGAGAAGAGGCAGCTCTCGCCGCAAAAGGTCTTCAGGAGCGAGAGGAGGGAGCCGCGGCCCGGGTGCAGCTGCATCGGGTAGCAGGTCGTCACGACGAACGCGATCGCCATGCGCGCGACA
>MDSW01070730.1_pt1 | contig 11546 bp, 13 predicted proteins | sample 811171 | NCBI WGS metagenome assembly MDSW01 (sample SAMN05326641, study PRJNA326480) | marine metagenome | isolation source: seawater | place: Atlantic Ocean: North West | collected 2012
GACACTGTATTAGATGGATCTTCGGCACCAGAGGGAACACCTGAATTATTTCATGGATATACTTACTCAGGTATCCCAGTCGCTGTCGCTGCAGGTCTTGCAGTCCAAGATATTTTTGATAAAGAAGATATTTTCAAAAGAGCTAAAGAAATGTCACCATATTTTCAAGACGGTTTACATTCTTTAAAAGATTTAAAGGAAGTTGTAAGTATTAGAGGATACGGAATGATGGGTGGAATTGAAATGAGAATGAAAGATAAACCTGGAAAAGCTGGCTTTCAGACCTTCAAACATTGCTATGATGCCGGTGTAAATTTTAAAAACACTGGAGATTCGCTCATAATTGCACCCCAATTCATATGTGAAAAAAAACATATTGATGAAATTATTGAAAAATTAAGAACTGGTATCACAAATTATTCTAAGTCCTAGATATGATTATTGGAGTTCCTAAGGAGATTAAACTTCAAGAGCACAGAATCGGATTAACACCTGACAGTGTAAAAGTTTTACATAAAAAAGGTCATAAAGTTTTAGTTGAGATTAACGGTGGTCTAGAAGCTGGATTTACCAATCAAGATTACGAAAAGTCTGGAGCAATAATTTATGATAGTGCGAAAAAAATTTTTGAAGATGCAGAAATAATTGTAAAGGTAAAAGAACCTCAAATGAGTGAAGTAAAGATGATTAGAGAAGGTCAAATTATTTATACATATCTTCATTTAGCTGCAACGAGGGAACTTACGGAAGGTTTGATCAAATCCAAATCTATTTGCATAGCTTATGAAACAGTTACAGATGATAAGGGGAGACTTCCATTGTTAGCTCCAATGAGCGCTGTTGCTGGGCGTATGTCAATTCAGGCAGGAGCTCATTCTCTAGAAAAAAATCAAAAAGGAAGAGGACTGCTTTTAGGCGGAGCACCTGGAGTAGAACCTGCAAATGTTGTTATCCTGGGTGGAGGAGTAGTTGGAGAGAACGCTGCAATCATAGCTACGGGCATGAGAGGAAAAGTTTATGTAGTCGATAAGTCAAAACAACGATTAAAAGAATTACATGAAATGTTTGGTGATAAAATAATTCCTACTGAAAGTGATAAAATAGATTTAAAAAAACTTATTTCTGAATGTGATCTGCTAATCGGTGGTGTTTTAATACCTGGGGCTGAAGCTCCAAAATTAGTTACTAAAGAAATGATTAAATCAATGAAAAGAGGTTCAGTTATTGTAGATGTTGCAATAGACCAAGGAGGTTGTGTAGAGACCAGCAAACCAACCACGCATGCTAATCCAACATTTGTAGTTGATGACGTTGTTCACTATTGTGTTGCTAATATGCCAGGTGGAGTTCCGAGGACTTCTACGATGGCATTAAATAAAGCAACATTACCACTACTAATTAAGATAGCTGATCAGGGTTACAAAAAGACTCTTATAGAAAATAAAAATTTCTTAGCTGGGTTAAATGTTTACAAGGGTTACATAACATATAAAGGCGTTTCAGATGCCTTTAATCTAAAATACACACCAGCTGCTGACCTTTTGGATAAAAATTAAATCATTTTGGGTCGAATCGCTTTCGTAAGACCATTTTGATCAAAGAGTACATTTCAAGTACTAAGTTTTTTTGTTTAAATTATTCAATGAGTTCGCAATATAAATTTGAAAATCATTCAGAAGAAATAAGGGATCAAAGTAAAGTAAAATTGACTGATCTTTTATCTAGAATAAATGAAGAAAAGAAGATCGAAAGAAATAGGAACCTAGCTTTAAGTGTTGCCGCTGTTTCAGCAGTTACAGTTTTTGGTATAATCCTAACTTTGTAAAAAAAAAGAAATTTTTTTCCTAAAAAACTTAGATTTCATACACATTTTAAATTAATATTTAATTATCTTTAAATATAAGATTTCGGTTATATTCAATATCTAATGGTAATTGCATTTTATTCTAATGAGATGAACTTAAGAGGAATAGCTTTATCTACCTTTTTATATGCAGTAGAAAACGAAAAGATTTTAAAAAATAAATCAATCATTTTTTATAATAATAAAAATGTTTCAAACAATAAGAAAATAATATTTAAGTTTAAAAAAAGATTCAAAACTATTGGAATTTCTAATTTTAAAAATATTGATGAATTTAAAACAAAATTTAAGATAGATTATATTTACACACAAAAAGGTGGAGAAAAAGATAATTGGATTTCAAATAAAATTAAAACTATCGTACATGCAGTTTACCCTCAAAGATTAAATCAAGTTCATGGACACAAATATGCATACATTTCAGAATGGGCCAGTAAAGAATTCTCTAATAATAAAATCCCTTATATCCCTTTAATAGTTACTACAGATTTAACAACTCAAGATCTGAAAAGGCAATTAAATATAAAAAAAAATAGTATTGTTTTTGGATGCTACGGGGGATCTAGTAGTTTTGATTTAAAATTTGTACAAGATGCAATTTTAAATTTAGCTAAATCTAGGAAAGATATTTTCTTTTTATTTTTAAATATTGAAAAGTTTTGCAATCATCCAAGAATCAAATTTATAAAAGGTACTTCAAATGAAATTTATAAAAAAAAATTTATAAATAGTTGTGATGCCATGATCTACGGGAGAAGTCTTGGAGAGTCCTTTGGTTTAGCTTGCGGTGAATTTGCTTTAAATAACAAAACAATTTTCTCATATAAATTTAATAGACATAGATCACATGTTTATAATATTTCAAATTCACAATTAATTGAATACAGTTCTTATAAAGATATCATAAATTTGTTATCTAACTTTAAAAAAAAAAAAGAAAAAATTCATAGTAATAAATATAAGATGTGTTCAAAACACAAAGTAATGAAAAATTTTCAAAAAGTATTTTTAAATAAAAATGAAAAGATTAGATTTAATTTATATGACTATATCTCTAATTTTTTATCACATTTAAAAATAGGCTATTTCTATTTAAGGCATAAATTCTACATCATTTATTACAAATACATTGAAAGAAATTTTATTAATTGAATTTTATAGTTAAAAAATGTTATAGAAATCGATAATTTGGCGAGGTAGCTCAGTTGGTTAGAGCACAGGACTCATAAGCCTGGGGTCGGCGGTTCGAATCCGCCCCTCGCTACCATTAGTTTTTATTAATGTTTAGCTTGTGTATAAATTTTCTCCACTTAAAGTAAAGTTTCCACCCAAAATTGGATTGATCTTGTGGAAACGTAGCATGATTTAAAATTTTATCTGATTTATTTGTTCTTCCATTGGTAAAATTTTTTTTATTATCTAAAATACGCTTCTTATATTTTTCTACATATTGCCCATCTTTAATAGTTATAGAAACATAATCATTCCAAATATCTCTACCATATTCAATATTAGTGTAGTGCTCTAAAACTTTAGGATTGTAATTATTTCTTTTACCCCATTTTTCTAAACTAATACCGCTATCTGGATAAAATCTCCAGTTATCAGTATCATGCCTATGATATTTAGAATTAGAGGGCACATTTAAAAAAAATAAACCATCTGGTTTTAAAATTCTTAAAATTTCTAAATAAGATAACCAAAAAAATTCTGTGTGTTCGAAAGTAGAAATTGAAATAACCACATCAAATTTATTGTTCTCGAAAGGATATTTATAAGGGTCTTGAATTACTATATCAACATTTTCACCTTTAACTATATCAACTCCAGTATAATCAAATTCTCTTAAAATTTTCCTTATATTTGAATTAACAGATAACGAGCCTACTTCTAAAATTTTAATTTTTTTGTCTTTTTTTAAATATGTATTTTTAAACTGTTTGATACTTTCTATTGCAGAATCATGCATAAATTTTATATTTTAATCTTAAACTATAATTATATAAATATAAGTCTTTGAATTCAATCAAATTAAAAGAATATTCTTTTTTTATAAAAATAAATCTTTAATATAAGTCTTCTATGAAGATGTATTGCATTACTTTGGACAGTAGACATTATGAAAAAATTAAAAATTTTGGATATATTCCTGTTGGGCTTGGAGATAAAATTAATTCTGATAAATTTTTAACAGATAAAAAAGGTGAAAATATTTCAGAAAAAAATCCATTTTATGGAGAATATACTTTTCATTATTGGTTATGGAAAAATGAAATTAAAAATTTAGGAAATGAATGGATTGGTTTTTGCACACACAGAAGATTTTGGTCTCTTCAAAGTAGTAAAAATGATTATAAAACTTTAGAAAATTTAAAAGAAAATATAATTCACAAAATTCCTGAATATTACAATAATTACGAGAGCATTATAGGTGTTCCTATTTATATTAACCAATTTAGATTTTCAAAATTTATAAAAAAGAATTTTAAAAAAATGGTACAAAATCCGTCTTTACTTTTTAATAAAGAAAAAAGAAATATAAAATTTCATTTCGATTTAATGCATGGTGAGGGAAACTTGGAAAAAGCCATATCTTTAATTGACGATAAGGAAGATAGAGAAGATTTTGAGAGATTTGTTAATTCAGAAACAGCTTTTAATCCGTACAACATGTTTATTTGTAAATCGAAGGAAATCTTAAAAAATTATTATAATTCTATTTTTCCTTGGTTAAAAAAATGTGAAATAATGTTCGGGTTTGAACTAGAAGGATATGGTTTAAAAAGAATCTATGGTTTTTTGGCTGAAAGGTATATGTCTTTTTGGTTTAGGAAGTACACCAAATTTAAAACTATGCCAATAATCTTTAAAGATATTACTGATCTAAATTAAAGATATTAAGATTTTTTTTTTAGAATTTTTTTTAATTTACTTATATTCATAGATATCTTAGGAGGGAAATATTTTCTTCCACTAGCCTTCTTAATTTTCGGATTATATTTCTTTGCAAATTTATAAATAGTTTGAATTTCACCCCCCACATTTAATACACCTTTTTTATTGAGAATTTTAGGAAAAACTCTCACAATCTCATCGTGAAAAATAAAATTCGAGTCTATGTCATGAAAAGCTGTTTTATGATTAAAAGGCTTTTCACACATTATCAATCTCAAAATTAGAGAATTTTTATATAGCTTAACACTACATTCACCGCCGAGTTTGGACCAAGCATAATTGTTAAAAGGTTTTATTGGTTCATCCTCTCTATAATTACCTTTTTTGCCTGGATAAACATACCCAGTTGAAAAATAAATTAATTTTACATTAAATTTTGCACAAGCAATAACGACATTACTCGTCCCAATTATATTTAGATTTATACTTTTTGAAATATCTTTATCGTGTATAGACATAGGCCTTGATAAACCTGCACAGTGAATAAAATAATTTGGTTTTTTTTGCTTTATGTAATTAGTTATAGACTTTAAATTTAAAATATTTAATTGATTTTTGCTTGGATAATATACTTTAAATTTATTTTCTTTCTTTTTAAATTCTGATGCAAATCTTCCAGTACCACCAGTAAAAACAATTTTTTTCATAATTTTATTTTTTAAATCAAAATATAAAAAAGGGTATACTAAAACTTACCATTTTTAAAATTTAAATATTCTCGTAATGATTTATTAAGCTTATCTTTTTTTGATAAAACAGGTTTAGTACATGGCCATTTAATTTTCAAATCTTTGTCGTTCCACATAATTCCTTTTTCAGAATTTTTGTCTCTATAGTTTGTGCAACCGTATAAAATTATATTTTCTTTTTCAAAAGTATAAAAACCATGGGCAAAACCTGGCGGCAAATAAATGCTTACATTATTTTTTTCACTTAGTTCACAACTAAAGTATTTGAGATAAGTTTTTGAATTTTTTCTTAGATCAACTCCTACATCAAAAATTCTTCCCTTCAAAACTGATAAAAATTTTCCTTGTGCTTTTTTTTCTTGAAAATGAAGACCTCTCAAAATATTTTTTTTCGATTTTGAAATTACAGTAAAAACAATTTTACCAGGAATTAAATTTTGATGAATAAGCTCTCTAAAAAATCCTCTTCTATCATAATGAGTTTTTCCTTTAATTAATATCAATCCTTTAAATTTTGTATGAGTTTTTTTCATAATATTCTTTTTAAAAATTTATCAAAAACAAAAAAAATATATTTTAAATCTTTGTTAGTCAGTCCTTGATGGCATCCAATTAATATACCATTACGCATGACGTTATTTGCTTCTTTTTCGGAATTTAAAATTTTTCTAAAATTTTTATTTTTTAAAATCGGTTGTTTTAAAATATTCCCAGTAAAAATTGTTCTTGTTTGTATATTATTTTTTTCTAAGAAAATCTGCAATTTTTTTCTTTCGAAATATTTATTTTTTCTTATTACCAAAGGAAATGCCAACCAAGGTGTAACCACTCCTTTATTTTGTTCAGGCAGATTAAATAAATATGGATATTTTTTAAAATAATTTTTTAATCTATCAAAGTTCTTTTTCCGAATTTTAATGTTATTTCTTAACTTTTTTAATTGCTCTAAAGCAAAAGCAGCTGAAATTTCAGATGGTAAAAAATTATAACCAGCTTCTGCAAATATATATTTAGCATCATAATCTATACCAGCAACTTTGATGTTAAATCTTTTTTTAATATTTTCTGATTCATTAAATGTTGCTGAAGATCTACCCCATCCTCTTAATAGTTTAGCTTTTTGATAAAGTTTATAATCGTTAAAACAAACTATCCCGCCAGTTCCTGCTCCATTTATTATATGAGATGCATAAAAACTATTAGTTACAATATCACTGTATCTACCTGTATTTTTACCATTAATTTTATATCCAATAGTATCAGCAGAGTCTTCAATCACTTTTAAATTATATTTTTTTGCAATTTTACTAATCTTAATCCAGTCAGCAATATTGCCTAGTAAATTTGGAATCATGATAGCAACAGTTTTTTTATTAATTGCTTTAAGTATTTGATCAGTGTTAGCTAAAAATTTATTTTTTTCTACTCCAATAAATCTAGGTACTAGGTTGAGTTGAAATATGGGTGCAACTGTTGTTGAAAAAGTTAGATTTGGAGTTATTATTTCTGAACCCTTTTTAAAATTAAATGCAGAGAGACCTAATAAATTTGCTGAGGAGCCTGAATTTACCATCAAACCGTATTTTTTTCCGAAAAGCTTGCTAATTTGCACCTCTAGTTTTTTAACATTTTGACCATCAATTAAACTTAAACTCTGATTTTTCAAAACTTTTAACACTGCATTGATTTCTTTTTGATCGTAAACAGCTTTACCATAATATATTTTTTTACTCTTCATTTAATTATCTTTTCTAAATATTTTGAATACAAACAATTCCCATAAAAATTTATTGCTTGTTTAATTTGGTTTTTATTGATCCAGCCATTTGACAAAGCTATTTCTTCTAAACAAGCTATTTTTAAGCCTTGCCTATTTTCTAGTGCAGATACAAAAGCTGAAGTATTATAGAAATCATCTATTGAGCCTGTATCAAGCCAAGCGCCTCCTCTTCCTAAATGTTCATAGCTTAATTTATTTTTTTTTCTATATTTATTTAGTAAATCAACTATCTCTAATTCTTTTCTTTTTGAGGGTTTAAGCATTTTGCTTAGTTGAGAAACTTTATTATCAAAAAAATATAGACCTGTTATTGCCATAAATGATTTAGATTTCTTTGGTTTTTCTTTAATGTTCATTACTTTTTTATTTTTCTTATTTACCTCAGCTACACCGTAAAGTTCAGGTTTTTTAACAGGATGTATTAAAATTTTACAACCAGTTTTTATTTTTACACAATTTTTTAATTTATAAGTTAAACTTTGCCCATAAAAAAAATTGTCACCTAGAATTAATGCTACATTATCTTGACCTATAAATTTTTCTCCTAAAATAAAAGCATCGGGCAAACCTCGTGGAGATTTTTGCTCAATATAATTAATTTTGACACCAAACCTTTTACCGTCTGAAAGAATCTTTTTAAATTGATTTAATTGACCTTTATTGACTATTATCAAAATGTTTTTAATACCTGCCAACATCAAGACTGATAGAGGATAGTATATGAGTGGTTTATCATAAATTGGCAATAATTGTTTATTAACAGCTTTAGTAAGTGGACTCATTCTTGTACCTCTTCCTCCAGCTAAAATAATGCCTTTTTTAATCATCTTTTTCCTAATCTTTTTATAAAAAGTTTTTTCGAGATACCTAAAAAAAACTTTTTATTATTTACATACCAATCAATAGTTTTAGATAAACCCTGCGATAAACTTGTTTTAGGTTTCCAATTCATATTTTTTCTAATTTTGTAACTACTTAGAGCATATCTAAAATCGTGTCCAGGCCTATCCTTTACAAATTGTATTTTGACTTTTTTACCTATTTTTATTTTTTTTTGTTTGAAAATTTGAAGTATTTTTTTCACAATAAAAATGTTACTGCAATTGATACCAGAACCAATATTATATTTTTCTCCAACTTTTCCTTTATAAAAAAGTTTAATTAGCGCTTCACAATGATCATTTACGTATATCCATTCTCTTGAATTTTTACCTTTGGCGTAAATAGGAAGAGGTTTATTATTAATAATATTGTAAATCATTCTGGGAATTAATTTTTCAGGGAATTGTCTTGGACCATAATTATTTGAGCAGTTTGAAATTAAAGCATCTAGATTATGTGTTCTAACATATGAACTTACTAAATGATCAGAGGAAGCTTTAGATGCCGCATAAGGTGAGCTTGGGAAATATGCATCTCTTTCACTTGACCTTTTAGGATTTGATATATCTCCATAAACTTCATCGGTAGAAATATGAACTAACCTAACCTTTTTTTTATAATCTTTAATTGCTTCAAGTAAATTATATACTCCTAAAATATTATTTTTAATAAAATTAAAAGAATTATCTATTGATCGGTCTACATGTGTATCAGCTGCAAGATTAAAAATTCCGATCGGTTTAAATTTTTTTAATATTTGTAAAATTTTTTTCTTATTATTAATATCCGCTTTTACAAAAGTATAATTTTTAACATCTTTTAAGTTATATTTTTGAGCGGCATAAGACAGACTATCTATATTTAAAACCTTACAATTTTTTTTAATGAGGAGATGTATTAAATTACTACCAATAAAACCATAACCTCCAGTGACAATAAATCTTTTCATTTATAATTATTTATATTATTTACGAATTTAAGTATACTTTCTTTCAAAATGAAGGCTTTTTTTTGATGCAAATCACCAAAGATAATTTAACTATAATAATAGTAACCATAAAAAGTGAAAATATTATTGATAATTGTCTAAATTCAATAGACTCAGATATTAATAAAATAATAATTGAAAATTCATCAAATAAAGATTTTATTAAAAAGATAAGTATAAAATATAAAAATATACAATGCTTTGTTACTGGAAAAAATCTAGGCATGGGAGCAGGAAATAATTTTGGAATTCAAAAGTCTAAAACAAGATATGTAATGATTTTGAATCCTGATACAGTTTTGAAAAAAGATACTTTAAATGAAATTTTTAAAGCTTCCAATAATTTAGATTTTTCTATTATTAGTCCGTTAAGTGATAATGAAGAATATCCAAATTATAAAGTCAAAAACAAAAATTCAAATAATGAAAATAATTTATTTGAGGTAGATAGCGTTGATGGTTATGCAATGATTCTAGACAAAACAAAGTTTAATAACATATTTTTTGATGATAAAATTTTTATGTACCTTGAAAATGACGATTTATGTTTAAGAATGAAAAAAAAAGGAGAGAAAATTTTTATAAATAAAAACTCAAAAATATCTCACTTAGGCGCTAAGGCCGTAAATGAAATATATTCTGAGCAGATAGAATATTCAAGAAATTGGCATTGGAGTTGGTCAAGGTTTTATTTTAGAAAAAAACATAAAGGTTATATATATGCTTTTTTTTCTTGCCTACCATTATTGTTAAAATCAATCATGAAATGCTCATTCTATTTTTTGCTAAATCAAAAATCTAAATATAAGATATATAAGTTTAGAGTTTCAGGTCTTTTTAATTCTATTATTAATAGAAGCTCTTGGTATAGGCCAAGATTGGATTGATTTAAGTTGTTCAAAGTTATATTCAAATTTAATGGCCAAAAAAGATAAAATTGTTGTTACGGGCGGTGCAGGGTTTGTGGGGACTAACTTAATTGATTTTTTTATAAAAAATACAAATTTAAAAATAATAAGTATTGATGATTATTCCTCAGGATCAAAAAAAAATCATATCAAAAATAAAAGAGTAAAATATTTAAATGGAAACACAAGTAATATTTTTAAATTATTAAAAAAACCAAAAGAGATAAAAACTGTATTCCATTTTGGAGAATTTGCTAGAATTTATCAAAGCTTTTTACAAATGAATAAATGTATCGCCTCTAATTCAGTCGGCTCAAATTCCGTTTTTAATTTTTGTCTAAAAAATAAGATTAAATTAATCTATTCTGCAACATCAGCCTCTTTGGGAAATAAAGGAAATGATAAAAATTTGTCACCTTATGCTTTTAGTAAAGCTAAAAACTTAGAATTACTAGAAAATTTGAAAAAATGGTTTGGTTTTAAATATGAAGTAATTTATTTTTACAATGTTTACGGCCCTTATCAAATTAAAAATGGACCAATGTCTACTGTTATAGGAATTTTTGAAGATCATTATAAAAAAAATAAAGCTCTTCCTGTTGTTAAGCCAGGTTCACAAACAAGAAGATTTACACATATAAAAGATACAATTAAAATTTGTTATTTAGCTTGGAAACTTGATCGCTGCAGACATTATAGTATCGCAAATAAAAAATCATATTCAATTATCGAAGTAGCAAAAATGTTTAAATCAAAAATTAAATTTCTACCTAAAAGAGCAGGAGAGAGATATGTTTCATCTTTAGCAAAAAAAAACCTATCTAATAAAATACATAAGTATTATGGAAAGGAAACGTTAAAAGATTACATAAATAACTTTATCAAAAATTGCTAATGCCCAGGAAATTCAACCAAACACTCGGTTTTATAACCCTTACCCTTAAGTAGTTTGTTTCCTGGTAGATCAAATAAGTTAATTACAAAAATAAAACCGGCCACAGAGCCGCCAGAAATTTTAATTAATTTTGCAGCAGCTTCAGCAGTTCCTCCAGTAGCAATTAAGTCATCGATGACTAGAATTTTCTCATCTTTACTTATAGAGTCTTTATGAACCTCTATTGTTGCATCGCCATACTCTAAAGTAAAATCTACCGAGTAAGTCTCCGCAGGTAATTTATTTTTTTTTCTAAGTAAAATAAAAGGTTTATTTAGTGCGTATGAAACAGTTGAGGCAAAAACAAAGCCTCTAGACTCTATAGCTGCAACTTTATCAAATTGTATTTTATTAGCGATTTCAATAATTTTATCGTTTGTAAATTTAAAAGCTTCTGGATTTTTAATTAAAGTAGTGATGTCTCTAAATAAAATTCCCTTTTTAGGATAGTCAGGAATAGATCTTATGTATTTTTTTAAATCCATAATTTATGCTTCAAGTTCTAACAAAAAAGCATTAATAATTAAATGATGAAAAAAAGAAAGC
>MDSW01072132.1_pt1 | contig 11546 bp, 11 predicted proteins | sample 811171 | NCBI WGS metagenome assembly MDSW01 (sample SAMN05326641, study PRJNA326480) | marine metagenome | isolation source: seawater | place: Atlantic Ocean: North West | collected 2012
ACCATTTAAGGTATTTTTTAATAAACTTCATAATCAATTATATGATTGTAATGTTAAAGTTTTGTTAACCAGAAGAAACTTTAACTTTTTTCTCAATAAATTCTGGTATCTCATCGTCTTTTTCAAGAACTTCATCTTTTTGTCCTTTAGGCTGAAATGCGTAAATAATATGTAATTTGCAATAAGGAAAATCTTGCTCAGGTTTTCTTCCGCAAAAATAAAATTTTTCCTCATTAGGGTGTCCTATTGGCCATTTACAAGTATCTTCGGTCAGTTCCTCAAGTGATTTCGGGTTTTCTGGCTCAAAATTTTTATCTAAAAGTATTGATTGAAATCTTGCTTTCCGGCTCATTGGTTGAGAGCTTTTTCTAAAGTTTTTATTTTTGTTTACCTCTCTTTGACCACTACTAGTATTTTTAGACGGAGCTCTAGCTTCTAAATTCAATCTGTGAGCTTTCCCAATAACTGCATTTCTTGTGGTATCACCTAAAATTTCTGCAATTTGGCTAGCAGTTTTTCCTTTGCTCCAAAGCTCTCTTAATTTTTTAATTTTTTCTTCTGTCCAACTCATTTCAACTTATACTATATATAGATAACATTAATATTTAATTACATTATCTAGTAGGTGTGTTGTTTTACAATTAAAAAATCATTTAGGCTTGAGGGTAACTTTAGTTTTGCACAGATTTTTAACAATTTATGGATATAAGACTATTAATGGTTGAAATTAAAATGAAATATAAAATTGGAGTTAGAAGATTTGGTTTAATCAATTGGATTGGCGCATGGACGCTTTATAAAAAAGAAGTATTAAGATTTCTAGTTGTATGGATACAAACTATTTTTTCCCCATTAGTATCATCTTTGCTTTTTTTGCTTGTTCTCTCTTTAGCAATTGGTGCTGAAAGAGGAGAAGTTCTAGGTGTTCCATTTATTACTTTTTTAGCTCCAGGTTTGATATCTATGCAAGTAATCCAACAAGCATTTTCACACTCTTCCTCCTCATTTATGATTGGAAAAATTCAAGGAAATATAGTTGATATTTTATATGCCCCTCTTTCTCCAGCAGAGGTTACTCTATTAATTTCCCTCGCTTCAGTGACAAGAAGTGTATTGATAGCTATAGTTTCGATAATCACTTTTAAACTCATAATTGATATTCAAATTACAAATTATTTTTATTTAATAGTTTTTACATTTCTATCCTCTTTCATACTTGGCAACATCGGTATAATAGCTGGTCTTTGGGCAGAAAAATTTGATCACATGGCAACAGTTACTAATTTTGTAATAATACCACTTTCATTTTTATCTGGAACCTTCTACACTATCGATAGACTTCCAGAGTTTTTACAAACTATCAGTAAAGCAAATCCATTTTTTTATATGATAGATGGTTTCAGATATAGCTTCTTAGGAAAAGCAGACGGCTCTATCATGATAGGTTTGATCTATCTTAGTATTTTAAGTATTGTTAGTTGGTTTATTACTTATTTGTTATATAAAAAAGGGTATAAACTTAAGTCTTAATTTATGAGTAAAATTTTAAACACTTATAACAGAAAAAAAATTGCTTTTACCAAAGGAAAGGGAAGCTTTCTTTATTCAACAAATGGTAAAAAATATTTAGATTTCGTTCAAGGTATTGCTGTTAATTGCTTGGGCCATTCGAATGATTATTTAATAAAATCAATTTATAAACAATCTAAAAAACTATGGCATGTATCTAATGCTTTTATAATACCTGAACAAGAAAGATTGGCAAAAAGAATAACACAGAAGTCATTTGCAGATTTTGTATTTTTCCAAAATTCTGGTCTCGAAGCAACTGAAGCAGCGATCAAAATTGCTAGAAAATATTTTCATAATAAAGGTCAAAAAAATAAAAATAGAATTTTATGTATAAACAATAGTTTTCATGGAAGATCTCTAGCAACTATTTTTGCAAGCAATAGCAAAAAAATGACGGAGGGTTTTTATCCAAAGGTTCCTGGATTCGATCATTTTAATTTTGCAGATCATCAAGGTCTAGAAAAAGCTATTACTAAAAAGACCGCAGCCATAATGGTGGAAACTATAATGGGAGAGGGTGGGATTAAAGTAATCCCTGACTTTTGTCTTCAAGGATTAAGAAAAATATGTAACAAAAAAAAAATTTTACTTATTCTTGATGAGGTTCAATGTGGAATAGGAAGAAGTGGTAAGTTTTTTGCTTATGAGCACGCAAAAATTAAGCCAGACATTGTCCCTATTGCAAAAGGTATAGGAGGAGGTTTCCCTATAGGTGCAGTATTAGTAAATAAAAAAGTAGCTTCATGTATGAAACCAGGATCACACGGATCAACTTTTGGCGGCAACCCTTTAGCAATGAGTGCTGGAAATGCAGTTATGGATGTAATGTTTAAAAAAGGTTTTCTTTCTAATGTAGCTAAAAACGGTAAATTTTTAATTTCAGAGTTAAATAAAATAAAAAAAAAATATCCTAAAATTATAAAAGAAGTGAGAGGCAGAGGTTTACTAGTTGGTCTTTGTCTTTATAAGGATCAAACGAAATTCATAAATAAATTACTTGAAAATAAATTACTTACTGTCAAGGCTGCAGAAAATGTTGTCAGACTTTTGCCTCCTTTAAATGTCAAAAAGAGTGAAATTAAATTAAGTTTAAAAATAATAGAAAAAGTTTGTAAAAACATAATATGAAAAATTTTATTGATATTTCAGATTGTTCATCAAAAGAATTAAGAGAAATTCTTGAAGAGGCAAAAAAAAGAAAATCACTAAGAGCTGGGTTAAATAAATCTGCTCCTGATGAAGACAAGCCCTTTGAGGGTAAATCCATGGCTATGATATTTGAAAAACCCTCCACAAGAACGAGAATGTCTTTTGATATTGCGGTAAAACAATTAGGTGGTTCATCAATAATTTTAAATCCTGATGGAATACACTATGGAAAAGGTGAAGAAACTTTAAAGGACACTGCAAAAGTATTATCTGAATATGTAGATATTGTGATGCTTAGAACTTCCTCTCATGAGAACTTAATTTCTTTTGGAAAACACTTAAGTATTCCTATTATAAATGGTCTATCAGACAAAAGTCATCCTTGCCAAATTATGTCAGATATTTTTACTTTCGAAGAAAGTAATGGAGATATATCAGGAAAAACAATTTCTTGGATAGGAGATGGAAATAATAATATGTCAAATTCTTTAATCGAGTCTGCAGCCAAGTTAAACATTGTTTTAAAAATCGGATGTCCAAAAAAATATTCTCCAAATAAAAACATTGTTAGTTGGGCCAAAAAAAATAAAGTAAACCTTAAAATTACATCTGACCCTTACGAGGCAGTAAAAAATTCGGATTGTATTATGACAGACAAGTGGGTTTCTATGAATGATAAAGTAAATAAAAAAACAAAGAAAAAAATTTTAAAACCTTATCAAGTTAACAAAAAGCTTATGTCAAATGCAAAACCTTCAGCTATTTTTATGCACTGTTTACCAGTTGGAAGAGGAGAAGAGGTTACAGACGAGGTTATTGATGGAGACCAATCAGTTGTTTGGAGACAAGCATTAAACAGAGTGCATGCACAGAAAAGTATAATTAAGTGGTGTTTAGATTAAGGAAGTGGTTTTGGACTATCACTTTTAGAATTCATATATAAAATAACAGAAGCCCTATCTTTCTCTTTTCTTAAACCTGCAAAAGCCATTTTTGTGCCTTTGATATAAGCCTGAGGTTTTATCAAGTAACTATTCATTTCCTCAAATGACCATTCTTTCGCATAAGCTATCATAGCTTTAGAGTACTTATAATCACTTACAGAGCCAGCAGTTCGTCCAATCACACTCCATAGATTAGGACCAATCATATTTTTTCCATCGCTCGCAATTTGATGACAAGCACTACATTTTTTGAAAACTTTTTCACCGTGAGCTAAATCCCCCATGGCTAGTAAAGCTTTTATATCAACTTCAACTTTTTCCTCTACGGTCTCACTAACTTGACTTGCAGTTTTTGCAGGCTCTAATCCCTCGACTTTGTAAGCTGATTGTTCTGGTTTATCTACAAAGAATAAATAATCAGCAAATTTACCAATTCCAATGATTATTAAAGCAGCGAGCAAAACTGCGGCTATTATTTTGTTTATCTCGAAACTATCCATATTTTTGACAATAAGTTAATTCAGGTATAACACGAGAATATAAAAAAAACTTTAAATTACTATAATTTTTTTGCGTCTAAGAGACGCATAAACTATGAGAGATTTAGCAATAATTATACCGTCTAGACTTGCTGCTGTCAGATTTCCAAATAAACCTTTAATGAAAATTAATAACAAGGAGATGATTCTTCATGTCCATCAAACAGCGATTAAATCTGATGTGGGTGAAGTTTATGTTGTTTCTCCTGACGAGGAAATTCTGAAACTAATAAAACAAAACGGTGGAAATGCGATTAAATCTTTAAAGAGTCATGAAACTGGAACTGATAGAGTTTACGAGGCCTATGATAAATTTTTAAAAAAAAAAAATGATATAATTATAAATTTACAAGGAGATATGCCAAATTTAGATCCTAACTCAATTAAACTATTGGCAACCCATGCAAAAGAAAGCAATTGTGATATAGGAACATTAGCTGGAAATTTTGATGACAATGCCTCACAAAAGAATATAAACAACGTCAAAGTTTTAACCGCAGAAAGTATAAATAATGGTAAATTTTCACGGGCTTTGGATTTTTTTAGAACCAATGAAGATAATAAAATTAATAATATTTATCATCACATTGGAGTTTATGCATTCAAAAGATCTGCAATAGAAAAGTATGTAAATTTAAAAAGATCAAAACTTGAAATCGACAGAAAACTCGAACAAATGAGAGCATTAGAAAACAAAATGGCTATTGACGTAGGATTTATAAAAGATATTCCTTTAAGTGTTGATACAGAGGAAGATCTTGTTAAAATAAAAAAGCTAATGGGAAATTAAAATGTCAAAAACTAAAATAGCTATCCAAGGTGAATTAGGTGCTTATTCGCATATTGCTGCAAAAGAATTTTTTAAGGATTTAGATGTCAAGACATGTCTTACTTTTGAGGAAGCTTTTAAAACAGCTTTCGAAAATGAGAACTATAAAATAATAATTCCTCTGGAAAACTCATTAGCTGGGAGAGTTGCAGATATTCATTATCTTTTACCTAAATATAAATTACAAATTCATGCTGAACATTACCAAAAAGTAGAACATAATTTGTTATGTAGACAAGAAGCTGATTTGAAAGATATTAAATATGTCAGAAGCCATGCCCAAGCGATTGGTCAGTGTCAAAAAATGATAAACGAATTAAAATTTAAAACAATAATATCGGCTGATACAGCTGGCTCAGCAAAAGATTTATCAGCAAGTAAAGATAAATCAATAGCAGCTATTGCATCTCAACTTTCGGCTGAAATTTATAATTTGAAAATACTTAAAAAAAATATTGAAGATGAGTCTGGAAATGTAACTAGGTTTTTAATTATGGGTAAAAATACGCAACAGCCTGAATTCAATAAAGACAAAGTCTTTATTACCACTTGTATTTTTAGATTAAAAAGCGAGCCATCTGCTCTCTATAAATGTCTGGGTGGTTTTGCGACGAATCAAATTAATTTAACTAAATTGGAAAGTTTTTCTGTAAAAAATACGTTTGACCAAACGAATTTCTATATGGACTTCGAGGGTCATCTTGATGAAAAAAACGTTCAAAACGCAATGGAAGAGCTAGGCTTCCATACTGAAAGTTTAGATATATTGGGTGTTTATGAAGCATCGAATTATAGGCATAATTAGTCCACATCAATGAATTCTTGGCTTGTGGAAGTGAAATTTATCTTGATATAATCATTTTTGAGGTTGGCATCAGGTGGATGTTTCATCAATCCGGTCAGGTCTGAAAGGAAGCAGCCGCAGTGAAAATTATTCAGGTTGTTGCCTGCCTCTTATAAAATACATGAAAAAAAATAACGTCCTAGCACTAAAATATAGACCTCAAAATTTTAAAGATTTAATTGGTCAAGAAGTGATTTCTAAAACAATACTTAACGCAATTAAATTAAATAAAACCCCTAATGCTTATTTGCTAACGGGCATTAGAGGCGTAGGCAAAACAACAACAGCAAGATTAATTGCAAAAGCTTTAAATTGCTCAACAACAAATAATAATGGTGTTTGTGAAAATGAAAATTCCTGCAGCTCTTGTAAAGAAATTTCAAATTCAAATCATATAGATGTATTAGAGATGGACGCAGCATCTAAAACCGGTATTGATGACGTTAGAGAAATAATTGAAAGTTCTAAATATAGCCCGACTAGTGCAAAATTTAAAATATTTATAATTGACGAAGTTCATATGTTATCAAAGCAAGCTTTCAACGGTTTATTAAAAACTCTAGAGGAACCGCCACCAAGTTTAAAATTTATTTTAGCTACTACTGAAGTTAGAAAAATTCCTGTAACAATATTATCAAGATGTCAGCGTTATGATTTAAAAAGAGTAGAGATTGAAAAAATACTTGACCACTTAAAAAAAATCTCAAATCTTGAAAGTGGTAAAATAACCGACGACGCTTTGAGATTAATTTCTCAAGCCTCTGAAGGTTCAGTTCGTGATGCCATTTCATTGCTTGATAGAGCTATTATCATGCAAAATATTACAGAGTCTGGAAAAATTGACGGAAACGATGTTAGGAATATGCTGGGGCTAGCAGATAAAACTAAACTTTTAAGTTTAATGAAGGAAATCTTTGAGGGACAAGAGAAAAATGCAATTACAATTTTAAAAGAACTGGTAGAAAATGGCATCGATGCAAATAACTTCTTAAATGATATTCTTGAACTAATTTTCTTATTCAGCAGAAAAATAAATTTGGGAAAAATTGAGAAAGATATAATGATTTCTGAAACAGAAATTAAGTTGATTGATCAATATTCCAAAGGGCTAAATATGATTGATTTAGGACTATTTTGGCAATTAACATTAAAAACGATTGAGGACCTAAAGATTTCTGGAAATGAAAATATTGTTTTAGAAATGTACTTAATGCAAATGGTTCATTTAAAAAAAATTGGGAAAGAAGATAGCGTTATTGAGGAAAAGCAAGATAACAATCCCGAAATAAAAGATAGTATTAAATTTGAGGAAAATAAAAACAAAGTAATAAACAAAGAAATTAATAATAAAACTAAGAATCAATTAAAGAGCACATTTCAAATAAAAACGGAAAGCTTAAATAATAGCGAGGGAAAAGAAAGCACAAAAAAAATTGAATTAAATTCTCTAGAAGAATTAATTGACTTAGCTAAAAAAGAAAATGAAATTGAGCTCAGATATGATCTAGAGAGAAATGTTAAGTTAGTGAGTTTCTCTAAAGGTAAAATTGATATAAGTTTTAATGAAAAACTAAATAAGAATTTTATTAAACTTCTAAGCGAAAAATTATTAAAGTGGACAGGAGAAAGGTGGATTATTTCTCTTAGTAAGTCTGAGGGTACAAAGACAATATTTGAAAAAAATATTGCAAAAAATAAAGAAAAAATAAATGATTTAGAGAGGAGCGAAGTCAACACCAAAGTTCAAAAGTCTTTTCCAGATGCTAAGTTGACCGATGTAATAGAATAAAATGAATAACTTTTCAGATATGTTATCTAAAGCTCGAGAAATGCAAGAAAAAATGAAAGAAGCGCAAGATATCATAAAAAAACTTCAAGTGACTGGAGTTGCTGGGGGTGACCGGGTAAAAGTAACTCTTAGCGGAGATTATGAAATAAAGTCAATTTTTTTAAGCGATGAAGTAAAAAAAGAGGATCAGAACTTAATCAATGATCTCATAATAGCAGCATATAATAATGCCAAAGAAAATTTAAAAAAAAAGTCTTCTGAAGAGTTAAACAAAGTTACCGGAGGATTAAATTTACCTACGGACTTCAAACTTCCTTTTTAAATGGATAATAATATCATTGAAATTGAGGAATTAATTAAACAGTTTTCAAGACTGCCTGGATTAGGTCCAAAATCAGCTAAAAGGATCATTTTAAAACTTATTGATAACAAAGAGTCAATGGTTAAACCATTAGCAAAATCTTTAGCAAATGTTTACAAAAAAATTACAAGGTGCACTAATTGTGGGAATTTAAAAATTATAGAAAAAAAATGCTTTTGTGAAATTGAGTCAAATTTTGACAAAATTTGTGTTGTAGAAAATTTGGCTGATATGTGGGTGATAGAGTCTGCCAATATTTATAAGGGACATTATCACATCCTAGGAGGAACTTTGGGTATTAAAGACAACTACGATAATAAAAATTTGTTGATGGACTCTCTTATCAAACGAATAAAGAAAAATAGCTTGAAAGAGGTAATTATAGCAACAAGTGCAACAGTTGAGGGGCAAACAACTGCTCATTATATAGAAGACGCTATTAAAAATGACAAGATCAAGATAACAAAATTAGCCCAAGGATTACCGGTAGGCGGAGAAATAGAGCAATTGGATGATGGAACTTTGTTTTCTGCTTTTAAAAATAGAATTCCGGTTAGTGACTAAGCTTCTTTTCTAATCTTCTTTTATGTAATAAAGGTTCGGTATAGCCAGACGGTTGATCTAAACCCTTTAATACTAGATCGCATGCAGCTTTAAAAGCGATAGAATTATTAAAATTATCAGACATCTTTTCGTAATTCGGGTCATTAATATTTTGTTTATCAACTACTTTTGCCATCTTCTTTAAAATTTCAATTACCTCTTCTTTGCTGCAAATATTATGTCTTATCCAATTGGAAATATGTTGCGACGATATCCTAAGTGTGGCCCTATCTTCCATCAAACCAATATTATTAATATCAGGAACTTTTGAACAACCCACGCCCTGATTAATCCATCTTACTACATAACCTAATATACTCTGTGAATTATTTTCAATCTCTTTAGTGATGTCATCTTTTGCCCAATTGGGCCTATCAGCTACAGGTATTTCCAAAATATTTTTTAATTCAGCTTTTTTTCTAGACTTCAATTCCTCATGTTTTTTAAAAACATTTACTAAATGGTAATGTGTTGAATGCAATGTTGCTGCTGTTGGAGATGGAACCCAGGCACAATTAGCTCCCGCTTCAGGGTGACCTATCTTTTGTTTCATCATATCAGCCATTTTATCTGGCATGGCCCACATGCCCTTACCGATCTGAGCTATACCAGAGAAACCACAAGATAAACCTATATCCACATTCCAGTTTTCGTAAGTGTTTAACCAGATTGATTTTTTCATTTCCCCTTTAAATATCATCGGCCCCGCTTCTGATGAAGTGTGCATTTCATCTCCGGTTCTATCTAAAAATCCCGTGTTTATAAAAACAATTCTATCCTTTACCTCTCTTATACATTCTTTCAAATTAACAGTTGTTCTTCTTTCTTCATCCATTATTCCAACTTTAATTGTGTTTTTTTTTAATTTAAATATATCTTCAACTTTATTAAAAATTTCATTTGTAAATGCAACTTCCTCTGGTCCATGCATTTTAGGTTTAACAATATAAACTGAACCAGTTCTAGAATTTTTTTTATTTTTAAAATCATGTAAAGCACACATGACTGTAAAAAAAGCATCCATTATACCTTCAGGAATTTCAGAATTGTCTCCCAAAATAATTGATGGACTAGTCATTAAATGACCTACATTTCTAATTAACAACAAAGATCTACCATGCAGATGAAATTTTTTTCCAGATGGGTCATTGTAAATTCTATCCTCATTTAATTTTCTAATAAATTTTTTTCCATTTTTTTCTACTTGGGTTTCTAAAGTACCTTTCATAATACCCAACCAATTATTGTAACATCTTATCTTATCTTCAGCGTCAACAGCTGCAACGGAATCCTCATTATCCATAATTGTAGAAATAGCTGATTCCATAATTACATCAGAAATATTTGCTAGGTCAATTTTTCCAATTTCACTTTCTTTATTAATAACAATTTCTAAATGTAAATTATTATTTTTAATTAGTATCGAAGAAGGGTTATCAGGATTATTACTAAAACCTATAAATTTGGATTTGTCCTCTAAAAAATACTTTTTTTCATCCTGATACAAAGTTAAAATTTCATTCTCAATTTTGATTTTTGTTATATTCTTCCAACTAGTTCCTTTTATTTTTACAATTTTATCAAAAAAATCTCTCACATAATTAATAACTTTTTTACCTTTTATTGGATCATAAGCTGAGGTTTTTTTCCCTTCTATTGCATCCGTACCATAAAGAGAATTATATAAACTCCCCCAACGGGCATTAGCTGCATTTAACGCATATCTTGCATTGTCTACCGGTACAACTAATTGTGGGCCAGCTATTTTCGCTATTTCTTCATCTACGTTTGAGGTGCCAATCTTAAAATCCTCTTTTTCTTTTACGATGTAATTTATCGATTTCAAAAAACTTATATATTTTTCTTTATTATTTTTAATGTCTTTATTATCTTTGTGCCAATTATCAATTTTTTTTTGAATTTCATCTCTTTTCTTTAGTAACAGCTTATTTTTTTTTGCTAACTCCTCAACTGCCATTGCAAAATTATTCCAGAATACATCTGATTTTAAACCAGTCCCTGGCATAATTTGTTCATTAACAAAACTAAAAAGTTTTGAATTTATTTTTATTCCTTTTATTTCAACGATATCCATATTATTAATTTCTACCTGAAGAACAGTATTATTAAAATATATAAAATTGTATCAATATTATCATTGATTTTGTTGATTTATTTCAATTCATTTTAAATAATAAATATGTTATTCAAGATTTTATGAAAAATTATTTAGATTTTGAAAAAGAAATTAAAGACCTAGAGCAAGAAATGGAAAATTTGAAAAGCCCATATGGTGCTGAGGGTATTTCTGAAGTTGATACCGATAAAATAAGAGATCTACAAAATCAAATTAATGAAAAATTAAAATTGACATATGAAAATTTGAATAGTTGGCAAAAAACTCAGGTTGCACGACATGAAGACAGACCAAGAGCAAATCTATATATAAAAAAAATATTCGATAGTTTTACTCCTCTTTCTGGTGACAGATTTTTTGGAGATGACAAATCTGTAATTGCTGGATTTGGTTTGATAAATAATAAATCGGTTTTAGTAATAGGACAAGAAAAAGGAGAAGATTTAAATAGCAGAATAGAAAGAAATTTTGGGATGATGAGACCTGAAGGTTATAGAAAATGTATAAGATTAATGAAACTAGCAGATAGATTCAAAATACCCGTTATTTCTTTTGTAGACACTCCTGGAGCGTATCCAGGTATTGGCGCTGAACAAAGAGGTCAAGCTTCTGCAATTGCTAATTCAATTGAGTGTAGTATGTCACTAAAAGTACCAAATATTTCTGTAATTATCGGTGAAGGTGGGTCAGGAGGAGCGATAGCTTTGGCTTCTTCAAACAAAGTTATAATGTTAGAAAATTCAATTTATTCAGTAATATCACCTGAGGGCTGCGCGTCT
>MDSW01148522.1_pt1 | contig 11545 bp, 13 predicted proteins | sample 811171 | NCBI WGS metagenome assembly MDSW01 (sample SAMN05326641, study PRJNA326480) | marine metagenome | isolation source: seawater | place: Atlantic Ocean: North West | collected 2012
AGTGAGATATTGGATTACCAATGATTTTAAAAACTTTTTTTTTCATTTCTGAATTTTAATATAATCTTTTATTTGTTTGATAGGTAAGCCCATAATAGAGTCTTTATCACCTTTTACATATTCAAACAAATCTAGTCCGTTTGCCTCTATTTGATAAACGCCGTATGCAAGTAATGTTTTTGTATCTATTTTTTTTAGATAACTCTCTATATCTTTAAGTGAAAGATTTTTCATTTTTAATTCTGATTTGTCTGTAAAATTCCATACCATGGAACCATTTTTCACGAAACAAACTGAGCTAATAAGATAGTGTATGCTTCCATTTAGTTTTAGAAGTATTTTGAGCGCTTCTTCTCTTGAATTTGGCTTGTTAATTAAATTATCGTTGAGCGATATTACGCTATCGGCGCCTAAGACAAGTGTGTCTGGAAAATTATTACTTACTTTTACAGCTTTTAATTCTGCTAAATTTTTTGATATTATTGAAGGATCAGCACCTTCGCTTAAAAAAGATTCTTTTGCCATATCTTCATCAACATTTGAATGCACAACATCAAAATTAATATTGTTATTTTGAAGGATTTGTCTTCTAACACCACTTTTTGAGGCTAAAATTATCTTCATAATTTGTTTTTTCTTATTTCATAAATTCGAATTATAGAGGCGGCTGTTTCCTCGACAGATTTTCTGGTTACATCTATCGTCGGCCAGTTATACTTCTTGAATAATACTTTTGACTCATCTACTTCCTTTTTAATAAAATTCACGTCAACATAAGAGTCAATCTTTTCTTCTCTCATCATAGCTACTCTGTTTCTTCTTATATCAGAAAGTCTTTCGGGATCGGCATACAAACCAATTATACATTTGTTATCTTTTGAACTTAATAATTCATTAGGTAACTTATGGTTTGTCACAAGCGGAATGTTGATTGTCTTAAAACCACGGTTAGCTAAATAAATTGATGTGGGTGTTTTACTTGTCCTACTAACACCTAAAAGTATAACATCAGCTAACAATAAATCTTCGGTTTTTTTTCCATCATCATGAGACATTGTATATTGAATAGCTTCCATTCTTTTGTAGTAGTCCTCATCTAGCACATGTTGTGCTGACGGCTTATGAATTGCTTTTTGGTTCAATAATTTTGAAAAATTTAGTATCAAAGTTCCTAGAATACCGTAGCAAGGAATATTGTTTTTTTCAGACTGGTTGGTAATAAATTTAGCAAGTTTTGTTTCTACTATAGTGTACAATATGATTGAATTGGATTTACCAACACACTCCTCGATTATTTTATTAATTTGCTGTTCTGTCCTAACAAATACAAATTCCTTTTTATTGTAATCAAAATTTGAAAATTGCGATTTGATCGATAAAAATATTCTATCTAGTGTCTCTCCGGTTGAATCAGATACTAGATATACATTGTATTTTTCGTTCATAACTTTGTTTATACATCAGGAATAAATATAATTTAATAACTTAAACAATAAATTTACTGAAAACTCTTAACACCAGTTTACATACTACTAACAATTTCTCCTATGTTGACCATTTTATACACCACTAACTGAAAATGTTGATAATTGAAATTAGGTAGGTAGTTTGAAGATAAATTTATCAATATTATGGGATAAAATGTGAGGATCTATGTATAAATAATTATATTAGTTACTAACATGACCTATTACTAATATTAAAATTATAATTATATTATTATTATGAATGAAATGCTTGATTGTTTAATCAATAAGAATTCGTCTTGTAATCCTGTATGGTTTATGAGACAAGCAGGAAGATATCTCCCAGAATTTCGTAAGATTAGAAGAAAAAATCAAGACTTTATTAAATTATGTTTAAATAGCAACCTAGCTAGTGATATTACACTACAGCCCATTAAAAGATATGATCTTGATGCTGCTATAATTTTTTCTGATATATTAATCGTGCCATACGCTCTGGGACAGAAGGTGACCTTTGTTAAAAATAAAGGACCAATGCTCTCAGATTTTAATATGGAAAAATTTTTAAAATCCAAACCAGATATATTTTTGAAGAAACTCAAACCAATTTATAAATCGATTAAAAAAACAAGAAAAAAACTAGAAAAAAACAAAACCTTGATATCTTTTGTTGGAGCTCCTTGGACATTAATTTATTACATGATTGATATAAAAAAAAAACCTGACTGTTTAAGAAAATTTAGCAAATATGACATGGAGAGGGTCATTAATAAGTTAACACAATTTTTATGCCTGCACATTAACCAACAATTCAAAAATGGTGCAGACATAGTGCAGATATTCGATTCATGGGCAGGAATAATTAGTAAAAAAAATCTTAACCGGTTTTGTTTTGAACCAAACAAGAAAATTGTTCAATTTTGTAGAAAAAAACAAATCCCCACAATATGCTTTCCAAAAGGAATAGGGAAAAATTATAAGAAATTTGTTAAAAAGGTTAAGCCTGACGGAATCAATATAGACTATGAAGTTAACCCTATATGGGCAAAAAATAATTTGAAAAACGTATGTATTCAAGGAGGTCTTGATCCAAAAATTTTAATAAATTCAAATCAAAAAAAGATAGTAAAGGAGACCATGAGATACATGAAGATATTTAAAAATATCCCTTACATATTTAATCTAGGACACGGTATATTGCCCAATACCAAGCCAAGCACTATAAAAAAGATAGTAAAACAGATTAGATCAATATGAAAGAAGACCACCCAAAAATAAAATATGGAAAAACAGGAGTGCTTTTGGTTAATCTTGGAACTCCAGACTCGACTTCATGGTTAGATATAAGGAAGTACTTAAAGGAATTTCTGTCTGACAGAAGAGTCATAGAAATTAACCCGTTTATCTGGAAAATAATATTGAATATTTTTATATTAAATTTTAGGCCGGGCAAGACAGCCAAAGCATATAAAGAAATATGGATGAAAAAAGAGAATATGTCTCCGTTGAGATATTACACCACTAGACAAACAGAAAAGCTAAGAAAAAAAAATACTGATGAAGATGTAATAATAGATTATGCAATGAGATATGGTAACCCTAGTATTAGGTCGGTGTTAAATAAACTACAAAAACAGGGGTGTGAAAAATTAATAATTTTACCCTTATACCCTCAATATGCCGCAGCAACAACAGCAACTGTTTGCGACGAAGTGTATAAAACATTAATGAAGATGAGGTGGCAACCGAGCTTACATGTTGTTCCTCATTACGAATCAAATAAACTTTATATAAAAGCACTAGTTAGCAGCTTAAGGGAAAAATTAAATGAAATTGACTGGAAACCAGATTTAGTGGTGGCTTCTTATCACGGTATACCAAAAAAATATTTTGAAAAAGGGGATCCTTATCATTGTTATTGTCAAAAAACCACAAGACTCATTGTTGAAAGTTTTCATGAGATCCCAATAATTACAACATTTCAGTCAAGGTTTGGGCCACAGGAATGGTTGCAACCTTATACAGATAAAACATTTGAAAAACTTCCAAGTGACGGAAAAAAGAAGATTCTTGTTATTTGTCCTGGGTTTGCTTCTGATTGTGTAGAAACTTTAGAGGAAATAAATATCCAAGGTAAAGAGAGTTTTTTAGAAAACGGAGGTGAAAAGTTTGACCTCGTCCCATGTCTAAATGACCGAGATGATCATATAGATTTGCTTCAAAACTTAACAAAAAATTTAAATTTTTAAGATTATGAAATCATTATTAATATATTCATCAACAGACGGTCAAACTAAAAAAATATGTGAGGTTATCAAAAGTAACTCAATATCAAAAGAGTCATTTGAACTTTTGTCTATAGATGAAGCCTTCAAAATCAATTTGTCAGATTATGATCAAATAATAATAGGAGCTAGTATCAGGTATGGCAAACATAGCTCAAAAATTTATAAATATATAGAAACTCATAAAAAAATTCTCGAATTAAAGAAAAATGCTTTTTTCTCGGTGAATGTAGTAGCTCGTAAAAAAGAGAAGAGCACGCCTGAAACCAATCCATATGTTAAAAAGTTTCTTATCAAATCAAAGTGGCAACCAATGAAAGTAGGTGTATTTGCAGGAAAAGTAGATTACCCAAATCTAAATTTTTTTAATAAAATTATAATTAAGATGATCATGTTAATAACTAATGGACCAACAAACACAAAACAATCTTATGAATTCACAGATTGGCCAAGCGTTAAAAGATTTGCTCAGGAATTTGACGAATTGAAAGTTTAATCTACCTGATTTTTATTTTTTCTAGCAAAGATAAATGATAAAACACAAAGATAAACAAAATAACATCCAGACAAAAGCATCATAAGCTTAGATAAATCTGCCCAAAAGTTTTCAAATAAATTACCATTAATTAAGCCTCTTAGTAAATCTAAGCCACCTAAAAGAATTATCACGCCTACCAAAACCACTATGTGCATAAAAATTTTTTTTCTACTGGGAAAATACAGAGACAAGACTGAAAATATCACTATAGGTGCACCTAGGTAGCTTGGAATATACGAAGTGGCAGAGGTGCTACCAGAAATGAAACTTATTGCAACTCCCCAAAAAACTAAAAACATTCCATAGATCAAAGATAATTTTTCTATACTTTTCCCAAAAACAGTAAATTCTTTTTGCTCCATATCCATATATTTGCCAATTTCACCCTTTTTTTCTTAAATTTTACGAAATACAAGGGTTGATATTTTACTAAAATTAATTATATTTATTTCACATCCCTTTTTAACAATCAATTACATGAAACTTCAAGACTTAAAAAGAAAAAACCCAGAAGACCTTATTTCAGAGGCGGAAAAACTTGGTATCGAAAATCCAAGCACTTTACGTAAACAAGAGATTCTTTTTGCAATTTTAAAGAAACTAGCTGAAAAAAATGAGCAAATAAGTGCATCGGGTGTTTTAGAGGTATTACAAGACGGCTTTGGTTTTTTAAGGGCAATAGAGTCAAATTATTTACCTGGTCCAGATGATATATATGTAAGCCCAAGTCAAATCAGACGTTTTGGTTTGAGAACGGGAGATTCAGTTGAGGGTGAAATTAGAGCTCCCAAAGAAGCAGAAAGATATTTCGCTTTATTAAAGATAAATAATATAAATTTTGACAATACAGAGAAAGCAAGAAATAAAATCGCATTTGACAACCTAACGCCCCTATATCCAAATGAAAGAATAAAACTCGAAGTAGAAACTAACAAAGTTGAAAAAAAACCTGATAACACATCAAGACTAATTGATTTGGTAAGTCCAATTGGAAAGGGGCAAAGGTCGTTGATAGTTTCACCGCCAAGAGCAGGTAAAACTATGATTTTGCAAAATATCGCTCAATCAATAACAGCCAATCATCCAGAAGTTTATTTAATGGTTTTACTTATTGATGAAAGACCAGAAGAGGTAACTGATATGCAAAGATCAGTTAAAGGCGAGGTAGTTTCATCTACTTTTGACGAACCCGCTTCAAGACACGTTGCAGTAGCAGAAATGGTTATTGAAAAAGCAAAACGACTTGTTGAGCACAAAAAGGATGTTGTTATACTTTTAGACTCCATCACTAGACTTGGCAGAGCTTATAACGCAGTTGTACCAAGTTCAGGTAAAGTGTTAACAGGAGGTGTGGATGCTAATGCATTGCAGAGGCCTAAAAGATTTTTCGGAGCAGCAAGGAATGTTGAACAAGGCGGATCGTTAACAATTATATCGACTGCACTTATTGACACTGGTAGTAGGATGGATGAAGTTATATTTGAAGAGTTTAAAGGAACAGGTAATTCAGAGCTTATTCTTGATAGAAAGGTTGCAGATAAAAGAATTTTTCCCGCACTTGACATAACTAGGTCAGGAACCAGGAGAGAGGAATTGCTATTTGAGAAGGACGATCTTGCCAAAATGAATGTGCTGAGGAGGATTATAAGCCCTATGGGAACTATGGATGGTATAGAGTTTTTGATTTCAAAAATTAAGGATACAAAGAATAATTCAGATTTTTTTAATTCGATGAATAAAACCAATTAATCAAAATTACTGAAGGGTTTTATTATCTGATCTGCTTGCATGAAGATAAAATTCGATAATCTCCAACATCAATTTGGTTTTACCAATGATCGTTTTTGTTTCCAATAATTTTTGTTTTTCCTCATTAGATACAGGTGCAATCATCGCAAGGGTATTAATTTGTTGTGATTGGTCAAGCTTTTCGAATTCTTTCCAATTTAAAAGAAGTCCATTTTTCTTGAAAAAAACTTTAGCTTTATCTTTAAATAATTTTAGTCTTTCTCTTTCAATTAGAGCTTCATCATGGGAGACAAGATCAACATCAAAATTGTCATAACTTACTTCAAATTCTCTATATCTTTTTTTATTGTCAATTTCTTTAATTATTTCAAATCTTGTTACACCAACTAAGTTAATTATTACTCTACCGTCCCCGGTTTCATGTAAATCACTTATCTTACCCAAACATCCAATTCTGTATACTTCATTAGAATTTTTCTTTTCTTGAACCATTCCCATTAACTTGTTGTTATAATAGCTATCGTTTACTAGGTCTAAATAGCGTGGTTCAAAAATATTTAAAGGTAAATTAGTTTTAGGAAAGTAGATGACCCCACTTAATGGAAAAATTGGTATTAATTTTGGAAATTTATTATTCATATAATCTATAATAGTGAGAAAAATAGGTTTGTGTCAATTTATAATACTTGCTTATATTTACCCCACAAATATAATAATTCCTTTAATAAGCGGGCATAGCTCAGTGGTAGAGCGTCTCGTTGCCAACGAGAAGGTCGAGGGTTCAAGTCCCTTTGCCCGCTCCAAAAAAGAAATATGGAAGATTTATCAAAAAAAAAATGTATACCATGTGACGGCAATATTCCGGCTATGGAAATAAATGAGATACACAAATATTTAAAAAAGGTTGACGGATGGGATGTAAAAAAAGACACAAAAGAAAGTTATTTTATTGAAAGAGATTTTAAATTCAAAAATTTTCAAGAAAGCCAAAAATTTGTGAACTCTGTTGGTGATTTAGCCGAAGAACAGGGTCATCATCCAGATATATCATTTGGCTGGGGTTACGCGAAAATAAAAATTTTCACTCATGCAATACAAGGATTAGCTGAGAGTGATTTTATTCTAGCAGCAAAAATTAATAATTTATCTCAGTGATTAAAGTGTCTAAGGCCAGTCAAAATCATTTTTAGTTTATTATTATCAGCCTCTTTAATTACCTCTTTGTCTCTCAGAGATCCACCTGGTTGTACCACAGTTTTTACGCCCGCTTTAGCTAAAGTTTTAATACCATCTCTAAAGGGAAAAAAAGCATCTGAAGCCGCATAAGAATTTTTAACTTTATTTCTACGAAAAATTTTGGCTTTTTGAATTGCTATCTTACAACTATCTAGTCTACTTGGTTGTCCAGCACCAATCCCAATCGTTGACATATCTTTTGTAATCACAATTGCATTAGATTTGACAAATTTACAAACTTTATTTGCAAATTCCAGTTCTTTCAGATCTTTCTTGCTCGGTTTTATTTTGCTAACAAATCTTAATTTATTACTATCCATAATTCTCTGATTTTTCTCTTGCATTAAAAATGAGTTATCAAAAAACTTTGTGATTGTTTTGTTAAGATTTTTGTATTTGGAAAAATTTATTAATCTAAGGTTTTTTTTAGATTTTAGTATATTTAATGCTTTTTTATCAAAACCCTTTGATATCACTACTTCACAAAAATTTTTAGTGATTTCGGTAGCTGTTTTTTTATCGATCTTAAAATTACAGGCAATAATTCCACCAAATGCGCTAACAGGATCACACGCAAAAGCATTTTTAAAAGATGATAATCTTGATCTGTTGCTAGATACACCACATGGGTTACCGTGTTTTATTATTACAGTTGTATTGGATTTTTTAAAATAAGATAAAATATCTAAAGATGAATATATGTCTGAATAATTATTAAAACTTAAATCTTTTCCATGAATTTTTTTTAATCCAGTTTCTCTATCTTTAAAGTCATTTATATAAATAGCTGCTTTCTGATGAGGATTCTCACCATATCTTAATGATTTATATTTTCGACCAAAAATTACTTTTCGATCAGGAAAATCGATTTGAAGTTTTTTATTAATCCAATTTGTTATCATTGCATCATAATAAGCTGTCAAAGCGAAAGCTTTACTGGCAAGTTTTTCCCTATACTCTAATTTAGTTGATCCATTTCCTTTTAATAACTCTCTGATAAATTCTTTATAATCATCAATATTTGTAATTATCGAGACGTTTTTAAAGTTCTTGGCTGCGGCTCTAACCATCGTAGGTCCACCAATATCAATATTATTTATTATATGATCATGACTCTTAGTTTCCGTTACAACTTTCTGAAAAGGGTAAAAATTTACTATTATTAAATCTATGGAAGGAAATTTTTTTCCTTTCATTTCTTTAAGATGGGTTTTCTTTTTTCGATCATGCAAAATTCCAGCATGAATTTTAGGGTGTAAGGTTTTTACTCTTCCGTCTAGCATTTCCTTAAAACCAGTATATTTTGATATTTCAGTGCTCTTGTAACCCTTCTTTTTTAAAAACTTATAAGTACCTCCGGAGCTTATAATCTTAATCTTAAATTTATTTAAGACTTTAACCACATCCAACAAGTTTTCTTTATTAGAGACTGACAATAAAGCATTTTTGATTTTTACATTTGACATTTATAAATTTTTTTTTATCGACCATTTAACAACATTATTGTCTCTTAATCTACCTGATAGATTAATGCATAAATTTTTTAGTATTTTATTTTTACCCATATAGATGCCTTCCTCAATTTTTGTACCTATTTTATCACTACTGAATAGTAATGATTTATTTTTACTTAATTGTATTAGATAATTTTCACCACTCATAGTTTTAATTACTTGTATCTCGGGATATAAATGAAAACGTATATCGTAAAATATATTTTCACTAGTCCTATCAAATATAAATTCATCTGAACCATAGACATTTCCATCTTTTTTATTTAATTCGATTTGTCTTCTAATTTTACAACCGAATTTTTTATAGTAGGCATCGTGAGATGCTACACAAATCATTTTAGTATCATCGTTTATAAATTCGGTATCATAAATTTTAAAAGAGTTTTTATAATTAAATATTTCGTCTTTTTTGATTACAGACTCATTATTTAAAGTAATAGTAGATTGTGCCGAAGATAATCTGCTTAATTTTTCTGCTTTTTTAGAAATCTTAGATCCATAACCACAATTAGTAATTATCTTTTCTCCTTCAAAGAAATATTCAAAAGATAAAGGTCCAAGTTGATAGTTATTAGAATGTATCTTTTTTGGAGGTCCACCCACATCGATATAAACTGCGTCTTTCTTATTTTTCAAGATTACTATATCTCCGATAGGGGATTTTACCTTTTTAATTTTAAGACTCAGATTCATTAAATAATCTTCAAATTTTTCAGTGCTAACTTCATTTACTCCATTAAATAAAGGTAGTTTACTCTCTGGAGTAATAAGAGTTTTTAAATAAGATAAATTTTTTTCAATAATTTGGAATAAATATTCGGGTATATTTTTGTGTGCTTCAATTGCAGACTCCTTTAGGAGTATTAAATATTTCAAATTTTTGTATAGATGATTAAGATTTCTACTATGGGGAAAAAATTCATTATTGTATAAATACTTTAAATTTTTTTCTAATTCTTTAGTAGCGTACTCATAGTAATTATCGTATTCTCTAAAAATAAGCCCAGTTAAAGAAACAGCAACTAAAATCTGTATTCTCGTGTTAATATTTTTTTCTAAATTGACGTTTTTCTTTAGGTGGTTAGTTTGAATCACAATGGACTTAATGAATTGATTCTTAAAATTAATATTCTTACTATCAAGAATTATGTCTGCATTTAATATCCAACTTATTATTCTTTTACTTGTAGTTTTTAATCCCCAGCTTTTGCTATTATATGACTCGTTATAGACCAACCAATTGCTTATTATTTTTCTTACTGAAGATGCTTCCTGTTTTCTGTCTATAAGGCTGAGCCATAAAAAGTTATGTAAACTTAATTCTCTTTTGGAGCTTAATTTTTGGCTCCAAAAATTCTCGGTATTGATGTTAGATATTTTAAACAAATTATTATTTTGGTTGACAAAACTTGATAATAAATACGATCTCGGAGAATAACTTAATTGATCGGGTAATTTTGACTCTAAAGTTTTTCTATACCAATTTGTTCGGTAATATGCTTTCCTAAATTGATTAAAAAATTCCTCTTTAAATTTTAAAAGATAAGAAAAGACAGTGCTTATTTTAAACATCTCTAACTTGTTCTTAGCAAGTTTATATTTTTTTTAAGATCTTGGTTGTTTTCTTTAAATATCGTAGATCCAGATACCAAAACATTTGCTCCTGCCCTCTTCGCATCTCCACAATTTTCAAAATTAATACCTCCGTCCACCTCTAGGTCAATATTTAAATTTTTATCTCTTATTATTTGATTTAAAGACTTAATTTTTTCTAAAACTTCCGGCATAAATTTTTGTCCACCAAAGCCTGGCTCTACGCTCATTATAAGTATCAAATCTACACTCTCTAAGTGGTCGAGGATCAATTCAATTTTAGATTTAGGCTTAAGTGATATTCCGACTTTCTTATTATACTTCTTAATCAAGTTTATTGTTTTTTTTGTATCCGGTGTGGCTTCCGGGTGAAATGTTATGATATCTGAACCGGCAAGAGCAAATTCCTCTATATAATTATCTACTGGTGAAATCATAAGGTGAACATCAAAAATTTTTTTAGTTAAAGGTCTCAAATTTCTAATTACCTCTGGCCCAATGGTGATATTTGGCACGAAGTGTCCATCCATTACATCAACATGAATATAATCAGCGCCTGCCTTATCGAGCGACTGAACCTCGTCACCGAGTTTACTGAAGTTCGCAGAAAGAATTGAAGGTGAAATTTTTATTTTAGAAGACATATTTTATTTATATTTTAATTAAAAATGTTGTCAAAAAAATTATTTATCTGGGCTAAATAATCTGTAAAGCTCTCTTGAAAATTCACTATCTATAGGGAATGACAACATACCCATACTTCCGTAACCAAGTAGCCACGGCACTAGATAGAATCTAATTAAATAAAAGTAAAATGCAACATACAAGGGTACTATTGGTCTAGCCAAAAACTCTGGTGTAACACGATCAAAGATTTTTAATATAGGATTAGTTAATTTAACAAATGCTCGCATGAAAAAAAAACTTGAGTCCTCTTTTTGGAAAATATTCATCGCCGCTCTTCCAATCAGAGTGTACATAACTAATCCAAGAGCATAGTCTAAAATATAAATCCAAATGGGCATATTATATTTATATCTTTTTTGAGCAAAAAAAAAGGGGCGAGATTATCGCCCCTTTTTAAATAAATAAATTATTCTTTAGTGTTGTCTACCAAGAATAGCTTTTCCGCTAGGAATTCTAACTTCATCAACCATTCTTTGA
>MDSW01147932.1_pt1 | contig 11544 bp, 11 predicted proteins | sample 811171 | NCBI WGS metagenome assembly MDSW01 (sample SAMN05326641, study PRJNA326480) | marine metagenome | isolation source: seawater | place: Atlantic Ocean: North West | collected 2012
AAATTTTATGTTGAATTTTAACAACATGTAAGTTGAGTTGAGTGTTTGTTGAAATATTCACTTAGAGAAAATAACTTGACTAATTATGGTGCACAATAATAAGAATGAGTATTCTTATTTTCTTGGTTAATTATATTGAAATTTAAAATTTATAGTTTCGATTAATGCGCTGAGGTATCTGAAAATTGTATCATTGGTGTTGCGCTTTGAATTTGGATTTTGATGGTCATGCGTTTGATTTGATCGCAATGTAGACTGGTAAACTTGATGATGTCAGAAATTGAATTTGATTATATTATCGTCGGAGCTGGCTCAGCAGGGTGTGTTCTTGCCAATAGGTTAGTTCGCGATGGGCGGTTTTCTGTTGCTTTGGTTGAGCGTGGCCGAATGGACGTTAATCCTTGGATCCACATTCCTGCGACCTTCCTAAAAGCACATCAGTCGCAGGATATTGATGCCGTCGTCTCGGAGCCGGATCAATCATTAGATGGTCGGCGGTTTCCTGTACCCCAGGGAAATGTTATCGGTGGGGGATCGTCAATTAACGGCATGATATATATGCGTGGTCAAGCCGCTGATTATGATGATTGGGAAAATGTACATGGCTGTAAAGGTTGGGGCTATAAAGATGTGCTCCCGGTATTCATGCGGCACGAAAAAAATATTGATCATGGCGCGCCTTATCATGGCAAAGACGGCCCACTTCTAGTTTCGAACCCAGAATATAAACATCCCCTTAATGAATTGGTTTTAGACGCTGCTCAGTCCGCAGGTTTGGCTTGGAACCCCGATTTCAATGGTGAGTATCAGGAAGGCGTGGGATGGTATCAAGCTACCGCTCAAGGTGGACGAAGACAATCCTCCGCTACATGTTTTTTAAAACCTGTTATTAATTGTGAACAGCTAACCGTTTTTACAGATACTATTGTAAGAAGGATTTGTTTTGAAGGGAGGCGTGCGACGGGTCTCGAAACTGTCAATGATGGCAAGGTGCAGTTTTTGGGTGCGCGCAAAGAGGTAATTTTGACAGCGGGATCATTTCACAGTCCTAAACTGTTAATGCTTTCGGGAGTTGGCCCAAGCGGTGAACTCAACCATCACGGAATTGAGATTGTGCGTGATGCACCAAATGTTGGTGCTAACTACCAAGATCACGTTGGGACACCGGTCACCTATAAACTTAAATCTGGTACGGGTTATCACAACGCTGACAAGGGCCTTGCAGCGCTCAAAAATGGTATTGATTATTTTATTTTTAAGCGTGGCCTACTCGTTTCAAATCTTTTGTCAGCTGGCGCCTGTGTTGATACCGATGGCGATGGCCGGCCAGATGTTCAGTTTAATTTCGCTCCATTTGCGCCTGGTGCGCCTGGTGAGGGACCGCTTCCACATCATTCAATTCACTTGCACCCTATGACTATGAGGCCAAAATCACGAGGACGTTTGGTACTGGCATCCACTAACCCCGTGGACCACCCAAAATTTTATGCGCAAACTCTTGTGGCGGACGAAGATCTCGATATTCTGCGCCGAGGGGTCCGTTTGTCGCGCGATATTTGTGCACAACCCGTTTTGAAAGAAATTCTTGGTGAAGCAATTTGGCCTGGGCCAGATATATCAATCATGGCCGGCTCCAACTCTCTCGACGATGCAATAAGAAAACAGGCGCGAACGGTTTATCATCCAGCTGGAACCTGCAGAATGGGCACAGATCAGCAAGCGGTGGTCGATCTTCGACTTAAGGTAAATGGCGTGGAAGGACTGAGAGTTGCTGATTGCTCTGTAATGCCCACGCTTGTTTCGGGGAATACGAATGCACCAACAATGATGATTGCCGACAGAGGTGCAGATTTCGTTTTGGAAGACGCATAAGAAGGTTTTAAAATTTAAAATAAAACAATAAGGAACAAGAAAATGCCAATTGTTAAGCCAACTAATAGAGCCGTTCTCGAATATAAAGGGTTACATCTTTATCATTCTGACAGGTCAAATTGCTCAGCAAGAGTTCGCCTTCTTTTGGAAGAAAAAGAACTTCCATGGGTAAGTCACCAGCTCAGCTTGATGGATAAAGAAAACGTAACGGAGGAATATTTTGGCATTAATCCAAAGGGATTGGTCCCGGCTCTAATACATGATGGCATCGTGGTAACAGAGTCTAATGATATACTTTTTTATTTAGAGGATAATTTCCCAGAGCCTAGCTTTCGTAATGTGCCTGACAAAGATCAATCTGAAATAGATTGGTGGCTCAAAAAATCTGGAGATGTGCATTTGCCGGGGATCAAAACTCTTCAATATTATAATCGTCTTGCAAAAATGCTTAAGAAATCAAATGAGACCTATGAGCGTTATCAATCGCTACAAAAGGATCCGGAACTTAAGAAATTCCATGCGAAACATGGTGCACCTGGATCGAGCCTTACCCAGGAGGATGCCGACGGGGCTAAGGAATTGATGGATGGTGTTTTTGAGAAAATGGAATCGGCACTCTCCAAATCAGAATGGATTGTGGGCGATACTTATACACTGGCTGATATTTCTTGGGGACCTACGTATACGACTATGACAATTGGAGGATTTGATTTTGATAGATACCCCAATATCCAGGCCTGGTATAAAAGGGTTAGTGCTCGGCCACAGTTTTCTGAAGCAAATTTAAAATGGATTAGTGACTCCCCTTGGGGACATGAGAAGACCAAAGCCTGAAATTAGTTAATTTTTCTCAAATTTAAATCTTAGCATTCTCAGGCGTTATAGCTAATTCTTTAAATACTCATCGAATGACAAAGGAATAAGATATGGCAGGAAATTTTGTACTTCCAGAACCTGGTACGGCAACGGCTGAAACAAAGGCAAAAAATTCTAGAGTTGCTGCTGAGCTTCCTTTGTCTGATCAAAGAGATTTTGAAAAGGCTAGACGCGGGTTTATAGCATCTATCGATAAGCCCATAAAGACTGCTGAGGGGCGTGTCGCTTGGAACTCAAGTGATTTTGCCTTTCTAGAAAAATCTGCCCCGGACACAGCCAACCCCTCACTTTGGCGTCAAGCGCAACTCAATGCCAATCATGGACTCTTTGAAGTTACAGACGGGATTTATCAGGTTCGTGGTTATGACATCGCATTGATGACTTTAATTAGAGGTAAGACAGGTTGGATTGTTGTCGACTGTCTGATTTGCGTGGAAACAGCAAAAGCGGCGTTAGAACTCGCCAATGAAAAGCTGGGAGAAAAGCCGGTTAGTGCAGTTCTAATTACCCACACTCATGCGGATCATTTCGGCGGATCGCGAGGTATCCTTACGGACGAACTTCTTGCCAAAGGCGATATACCGATCATAGTCCCTGAAGGTTTTACTAAATACGCCGTCAACGAAGCTGTCTTGGCTGGCAATCAAATGGCACGTCGCGCTATGTATCAGTTTGGCTTGATCGTGCCCCCTGGACCGTCAGGGTATCTTGATGCCGGTATTGGCAAAGGCAATGCGCGTGGAAATAGAAGTTTTGTTCTGCCGACAGTGGAGATATCGAAAACTGGCGAACGCATGAATATTGATGGAATTGAGTTTATTTTTCAGATGGCTTCTGGCACTGAAGCCCCTGCTGAATTTACGTTCTATTTGCCCCAGCATAAAGCATTATGTATGTCCGAAGTGACTTGTCGTACGATGCACAATATTTTGACCCTTCGGGGTGCCGAGGTGCGCGACCCACTCTTGTGGTCGGAGTGTATTGATGAGTCCTTAGTAATGTTTGGCGATGAAGCTGAAATCTATTTTGCTTGCCACTGTTGGCCAGAGTGGGGCAACGAAAATATTTGCAATTTTTTGGAAGAACAGCGTGATATTTACCGCTATATCCATGACCAAACTTTAAGATTGGCGAACAGTGGATATACTCCAAGAGAAATCGCCGAAGAGGTTGATGAACCTGAGTTTATGAAACACTCCTTTTCGGTTCGTGAATATTATGGGACTCTAAACCATAATATTAAAGCAACCTACCAAAAATACTATGGATACTTTGATGGTAACCCGGCTAGTCTTCATCCGCATACACCTGTGAAAGAGGGGAAAAAATACATAGAGGCTATGGGAGGTGCAGATAGTGTTCTTAGCAAAGCATGGACTGCATTTGGGGAAGGAGACTATCGTTGGACTTCGACCATACTTAATCACCTAGTCTTCGCGGACCCAACCAATCAATTGGCTCGAGAGATGCTCGCATCAACCTATGAACAGCTAGGTTTTCAGGCTGAATCTGTTTTGTGGCGAAACTATTATCTTTGCGGTGCACAGGAATTGCGAGAGGGTGTCAATCCACGAGCCGGTGTGGGTGGAGTGAATGAAGACATTGCCCGCGTAATGCCACTCCGTGATTTTTTTAATCTACTGGCCGTAAAACTTAATCCCACAAAGGCAAAAAATGTAAGGTTTAAAGTAAATTTTGAACTCACAGATTCCAGAGAAAAGGTTGCTGTAATTATAAATAATCAAGTGGAAAATCATAGGGTTAATTCATGGAGTGAGGATGCTGACTTAGCTGTGTCGCTCTCACGCTTTACCTTGAATGACATTGCTTACGGGCGGATATCCATAGATCAGGCGGTAGCACGAGAGGCACTCAGCTTAACTGGCCGCGTTGAGACCTTTAAAGCTTATTTGGACATGCATGATCAATTTGATCTATGGTTTAACATAATAGAACCATAAATTTCTTTGCTGCAGGCAGATACTTGTTGTCTGACCTCTAGGTTTTATATTTCAGTCTGAAAGCGGCCAGCGATCACTGCGTCGAAAGATTCAATAAGGTAATTGCGGAACCTGATATCTGATATGTTAAATCTTAGATTTGAATTCACTAATGCTGTATCAACGGCTGAGATAACAAGCTGAACAGCAAAAGCGACACGCTCGTCTAGCTCTTTCTTGTTCTCAATCAATGGTTCATAAAGCCTGAGCAAACGATCGCTTAGATATTCACTTCGATTTTTCATTGGAGCCCAGCCCTCTGGATTATCAGGGAGGCTCAAAAAAGCTTCTCTCAAAACACCACGCCATGGACCAGTAAGCATTTCTAGCATCATATCAACAAATGCAATGCTGATATTTTTTGGAGCCTTGGTTTGAAATTTAGCCGGATCGAGAAATTTGTCATGAAGTAGAGAGTGTTCGTCAAACATTTGACTGCGCATGAAGTTGAAATATACTTCCTTGCTGTCAAAGCGTGAATAGAAGCCTCCAACTGAGGATCCTGCTTTTTGTGCAAGCATGGGAATTGGGACATCTTTCAGTCTAGTTTCTATTAAAACTTTACGGCCAACTATCACGAACCGATCTTGTAGAAGGCGGCTGCGTTTTTGACCTGCTGGCCTGACCCCAGGGATATTTGATGTGCTATCCAACGGCACTATTTTATTCATTTGCGCCTCTCTATTTCTTTCTTAAGCAAACACATATTTAGCTTGCATTGTCAAATCGAATAAGTATTCTTATTTTGTTAATTAAAATGACTTGAAAAAGTGAGGCCTAAGTGGACTTTCAAAAGATCAGACTATTAAAACATGACGCTAATCGCAGTTTTGCTGGATACACAATGTTTGGGACGTTGTTTGGAAGTAGTGTTCAGTTAGTCGACAACCAGGGTCACGAAGTTCATCGATGGGATCTACCGGGTACGTTTGGTGGACATGCCTATATTATGCCAGGAGGCAGGCTCCTTTGTTCGGTTCAGGTGCCGACGGAAATTCCTCTAAATGTAGCCCGCGGTGGTCGCTTTTTGGAGTTGTCTTGGGATAATGAAATTCTCTGGGAGTATACTGATGAAGCACAGCACCATGATTTCCGGCGTCTACCTGATGGAAATACTGTTTATATAGGCTGGCGAGCTATGACCGATGAGTTGGCGTCAGGTGTATTAGGAGGCATGCCTGGATCCGAAGCCAAAGGAAAGATATATGAAGATTATTTTAGAATTATCACCCCTGAGGGCGAAACAGTTTGGGAGTGGTCCACGTCAAAGCTGAACCTGGAGCAATACCCAATATCACAGGGTCTTCACCGCGGTGGCTTTTGTCATGCCAATACGGTTTGCCCGTTGGCTAATGGGAATTTTCTGATCAATTTTCGTAACCTTGATATGATAGCAGTTCTATCACCTGAGAAAAATGGGCTAATTTGGGAAAAGCGAAACCATAGTTGGGGTCGTCCACATGATCCGCAACCTATTGATGGTGGAGATCGTATTTTATTCTTTGCTAATGGAGCTTGCGAAATGCCGGCACCACAGAGGTCGGCTGTGGTTGAACTTGATGCTGGCACTGGTGAGGAAGTTTGGCGCTGGGAGGCGGACATACCATGGACTTTCTACAGCCATGTATGTGGTGGAGTGCAGAGGCTTCCTAATGGAAATACATTAGTATGTGAGGCAACCACTGGTCGTATTTTTGAGATACATAAAGAAAGTATGGAAATTGTATGGGACTTCATTAACCCGGATTTTAGTTGTTGGCTTAAAACTCCAACTCGTAAGCCATCCAATATTACTTATCGGGCATATAGATATTCGCCAGACAGCCCTGAACTTTCAGGTATGATAAATGTCTAACAACAAAAGTATATTTAAACTCATAAAAAATGGAAGAATTACATGACGCTTGAATTATATTACTTGGAGGAGACGGACTCTGTATGTGCTAATCGAGTCATCATTACCTTGATAGAAAAGGGAATAACAGATTGGATCCCGCATAAGATGATCCTGATGAACAGAGACCAATTCAAACCTGAGTACCTTAAGCTCAATCCACAGGGGGTCGTTCCAACCCTTGTTCACAATGGCAAGCCAATCCGAGAGTCTTCGCTTATCTGCAAGTATCTTGATGACATTAAACCAGACCCCGCCTTAAAGCCCACAGACCTAGTTCAAAGATACCACATGGACGAGTGGATAAAACTGTTCGATGAGCGAGCCTTTGAGGCAATCGCCGTCATCAATTTTGTTACTAAATTCCGCCTCACTGTGCCGCGTGATAAGATGGAAGAGCGTTGGAAGATCCTCCCGAGTATTGATAGGCTCTACCGTCAAATGTCGGTCGTGAATGATGGTGTGGACTCGCCCTATGTTATGCGTGCGATTGGATCCTTTGAAATGATCTTTAAGCTCATGGAACAGACCTTAGCTGACGGCCGCCCATTTATTATGGGTGAGCAATTCACACTTGCGGAAACCACTCTTATGCCTTTTATTAAGGTGCTTGAGATGGTTAGATTTCTTGATTTTTGGATGGAGCCATATCCACTAACACGAGCATGGTGGGACCGTATGGTAGAGCGGCCAAGTCTTAAACGGCTCGATGATTTTCCATATAGTGCAATCTCTGAGGACTCCCCACACGCTAAATCTGGACGTGAAACGGAACCGGAATTCCGCACTAAACTTGAGGAATATCGCGATCGATTTGGACACGCCTTTAATCCCGTTACATAGAAATCTGTTATGGATATGATTTAAATGTTAGAACTTTATCACTTTAATGGCGCAACCTGTGGGCTGAAAGCTCGGCTATCCCTTGCTGAGAAAGGTGTTGATTATATTGAACGGGCAGTGGACCGCGAATTTTTGCGCACGCCAGAATACCGAGCGATACATCCTAGTGGCGTCGTTCCGGCATTAGTCCACAATGGCAATATTGTGCTTGAAAGCTCTGTAGTCATTAATTACGTCGATGACGCTTTCGATGGTAAGTCACTAAAACCAGACAGTCCTATAGGAATTGCGCGAGCTTGGTGGTGGATGAAAAAAGCAGACGAACACCTACCTATGATTGCCATCTTGACTTATACAATATCTATGCGCCCAAAACTCCTTAGGGAAAAGTCCAGAGAGGAATTAAAGATTTACATCGACGGAATTGCTGATCCGGTAAATCGTGAAAGGCGTCGGGAAATCTTAAAAAATGGATTTGAAAGTGCCGCATTCCCACAAGCTCTTTTAAGTATGCATGAATTGTTGGCGCAAATGGAAAACTCATTAACGGAGGCTTCTTGGTTGGCTGGAGATAAATACTCGCTCGCTGATATTGCAATGACGCCTCTAATTGAGCGCCTGATGGAATTAAATATGGCAGAACTGTTTGAGTACAATCGGCCAAATCTAGTTAAGTGGTGGAAGCATATTCAAGCTCGAGATTCTTATCGCATTTGTTCGCTCGAAAATCCTAATCCAGAGAAGCAGCAACACCTAACTGCAGGAACTGAAGCCTGGCCGTTAATACGGTCATTAGTTAAATGATAGTTTCTACCTAACACATTTCTCCTTTTTTAATTAACAAAGTATGAGAGCATCTTACAAAACTAGGAGAAATTGGCTGACCAATAAGGCAATATTTAGGGCCGGCCATTTCTGAGGCTATTACGTACTAAGTGTAAAAAGTCTGAAGGGTTTTCATTTTTCTAAGATGGTTGGATATGCTATTTTTTCAATGTGAAGTGTTAATTGGCGTCTTGCTAAAAGGGTGCAACTGACTGTTTACTTTCTTTCGTGGGTGATCGTGCATACAGAAGTAAGAACGGCTTATTAAATGATGGAAAGAAAAAGTGGTTGTAGCAGCTGATAGATCAAATAGGGTTGTCAATGATTTGAAAATCAGTCAATCAAAATTTGAACTCTTTGTTAAAAATGAGGCTGATACAGCACAGCTTGCAGCACTATTTTCGAATTTTCTCAAGACTGGTGATGTGATTTTTTTGGAGGGCGTTTTAGCTTCTGGAAAAACTTTTTTTGTTCGGAAAGTTGTTGAAAGTCTCGGTACTGAAGATGAAATATCTAGTCCAACCTACGCCATTGCAAATTTCTATAGCTGCACTTTAAACGATGTTTTACACGTTGATGCCTATCGGTTAAAAGATGGACAGGATTTTCATAATCTTGGCCTTGAAACCGAGGTTGAAGGATCGATTTGTCTCATTGAATGGGGTTCACGCGTAAAAGACGCTTTTGATGACTTTCTAAAAGTATTCATAAAACTTGTACCGAAAAAGCCAAGTGAGCGAGAAATTATTATCACTGCTCATGGCGCTCGAGCTACTAATCTTTTGAACCATTTAAAAATGCAATATAAAACAGAATGACTATGATATCTCTCCTTTTACAGAATTCGTCAGGTGAGATGTCAGTTGGCGTAGCTTCCGGAAAAAAATTACTTTTTGATAGTAATTTAGATATTGAGTTAGCTGGATCGCGTAATGTTGGATTGCACGTAAAATCTGCTTTAGAAAATTCAAATAAGATAGTTGCAGACTTAAACTTTGTATTTGTGGATATTGGCCCTGGTGGTCTTGGCGCTACACGAACGACGGCAGCTTTTGCTAATGCGCTGGGGTTTGCTAGAAAAATTCCAGTTATTGGGATTAATGCATTTGAGTTGTTAGGAGATCATCTGGAAAGCATAGAACGAAAGCCAGTGGTTTGCGTGCGGCCGGCAGCAAGGCCCAATTACTATGTGGGCTTATATAAAAACCAAAACCTTACAGATTTTAGTTTTTTAGGTGTCGAAAAAGTTCAGGCATTTATACGCCAGTATGAAGACACAGCAGCCTTTGCTGGAAAGTTCTTATTTAATGCCACTACTGAACCGATAGAAAAATCTTGGCCTTCCCCAGTCGTTAACAAAGCTTCAATGGTGTCATTTTTAAGAGTTGCGCTCAGAAAATACCAACTCGGTATCAGAACAATGCAAGTTTTTCCAATAACTGAAACTTTAGTTGAGACTGCCAATTAATTGGATTCAGAAAAATATTTATGTGTTATTAATATCTTAATACGTTGTGAATCTAAGTTGTCATAAGCACTTTCTTTTTTTGGGATACGATATAAAAGATTTAAGCGATCTTTGACTAAAGGTGATTAAGCAGTGGTTGAAGTTCTACCTCAACAAAACAAAAAAACGGTTTTGGATGCTGTGTCATGCTTGCAGGAGGGTGGTGTCGTCTTGTTACCCACTGATACTGTTCTGGGCCTCGCGGTTTTGCCAGAAAATCTAGTGGCGGTCGAAAGGCTTTTTAATTTGAAAGCTAGACCTAGAGGCAAAGAACTTCCCATTATGGTGGCCAATTTGGAACAACTTGATAGTTTAGGTGTGATTGCATCGCCCAATTTAAAAAAGTTACTGAACAGCCCATTGGTTCCCGGTGGGCTCACTCTTGTTGCCAACTTGAATTCAAAAATTTGTCCGAAATGGTTGCAAGGCAGAAAAGAAATTGCTTTTCGCATTCCAAAGTTTGAACTACTAACGAATATTTTGGAGCGAACAGGTCCACTATTGGTCACGAGTGCTAATTTGGCTGGTAGTCCTACGCCTAGGATCATCTCAGAAGTATTAAAACAATTGAATGGTGAACCAGATTTGGTTGTTAATGGAAAAATGGTAGCCGATACTCCATCAACATTGGTAAATTGTACTAAGAGTCTATGTATTGTGGAAAGAGTAGGTACTATTCCTTTAATCGAATTATCAAAATGGGTCGTACTACAAAATGGATAATTTGATTTTGGGAATCGAGACTTCTTGCGATGATACGTCAGTTGCTTTGGTTAATAGAGATGGAAAAGTTAAAGCGTTGGAAACGGTATCGCAATATAATATCCATTCAGATTTTGGTGGTGTTTTTCCAGAGCTGGCCAGTAGGGCTCATCTGGAGGCAATGTTGCCTGTCATCGAGAAGGTACTGAAAGATGCGAATGTAGTTCCATCTAAACTAGAGGCAATTGGAGTTACTCGGGGACCAGGTCTTATGGGATCTTTATTGGTGGGTCTCTCCACAGCACAAGCTCTTGGTATGGCTTGGGATTTGCCTGTTCATGGAATCAACCACCTTCGTGGTCATATCTGCAGTGTAAATCTGGAGAAAAAGCGTCTAGAATACCCTGCGCTTGTTTTGTTGGTGTCAGGTGGACATACTTTATTAGCCTATGTGCGTGACGAAAAGAGTTATGAGTTGATGGGAACGACTCGGGATGACTCAGTTGGTGAGTGTTATGATAAAGTTGCCCGTACTTTAGGGCTTGGTATGCCTGGTGGGCCTGCTTTAGATCGGATGGCTTTAACAGGAAAGCCATCTATCAAATTTCCGCGTCCAATGATTAAATCTGGTTATGAGTTTTCATTTTCTGGTTTAAAGTCCAGCGTGGCAAGATATGTTGAGACACATAACGACCCTAATATAAATGACGTTTCGGCTTCGTTTGTCGCTGCGTGTATCGATGTTTTATCGAGCAAAGTCTTGCGAGCAGTTGAGGATAAAAAACCTAAAACACTGGCCGTGGTGGGAGGCGTAGCCGCTAGTCTTCAGTTGCGTGAACGTATGGAAGAAATTTCAAATACCACGTCAACGAGGCTATGCCTGCCTCCAATAAAATGGGCAACCGACAACGCGGCTATGATAGCAATGGCCGGATGGAGTTATCACGACCAAGGCATTGTTACAGACCTAGAACCAAAACCTAATTTAAAGCTGGAACACGCTTGAGCATGCTCGCTAACCTAGA
>MDSW01031094.1_pt1 | contig 11543 bp, 8 predicted proteins | sample 811171 | NCBI WGS metagenome assembly MDSW01 (sample SAMN05326641, study PRJNA326480) | marine metagenome | isolation source: seawater | place: Atlantic Ocean: North West | collected 2012
TACACGATCAGATTTTAGGTATTATAAAAACTCCTTTTATTTACTAGAAACTAACACACAACCAGGAATGACTTCACTTTCATTAGTACCAGAAATAGCAAAATTTAATAACATTACTTTCAAAAATTTGATAGAAAAAATTTTGGGAGATGCTTCAATTAATAAATAAAAAAAAAATATATTTTTATTTGATCTCATTTTTATTTATATCAACAATTTTAAACAATAATTTAACAAATATTTTAAATAGAATTTTTAAAATTAGTAAAGTTAATATTGAAAACACAAAAAAAGAAATTGATGATATAATCTTTTCAAATACAAGATTTTTATTAGGTAAAAATATCTTTTCTTTAGATAAAAAATTTCTTTCAGAAAGACTCAAGAAACTGAATTTTATTGAGAGTGTACGCATAAAAAAAAAATACCCTTCAATTATTAATATTAAAACTAAAATAACTAGTCTAATAGCAATTACATACATAGATCAAAAAAAATATTTTGTAGGACAGAATGGAAATTTTATATTAGCAAATAAGATTACAAACGAAAATAAATTACCAATTATTTTTGGAAAATTTAATCCAGACGATTACATTTTTCTTCAGACAGAACTTTTAAATCAAAAAATAAATCTTGATCAAATTGTCAGATATTACTTTCATAAAAATAAAAGATGGGACTTATATTTTGTAAATAATATTGTAATTCAATTACCAAACAAAAATATTTCTAAAGCAATAAATTTATTCAAAGAATTTAAAATAAATAATCAGATAGCCCCAAATACAATTATTGATTTAAGAATAAGAAATAGATTAATTTTGAGAAATGAATAAAAATTTTTTCAATATAATTGATTATGGATCATCTAAAATTCGATTTGCCTGCTTTGATAACAATCAAAATATAACATTTTCAAATTCAATAGAAGTTTATACAAACAATAATTTTCAAAATCAATTTGAGGCGGTAAATGAAATTATAAAAAAAGCTGAAAAAAAATTTTCTTATCATGTTGAGGATATTATTTTAATATTAGACTCAGTAGAGATATTTATAATCGATATATCATTAACAAAAAATATAGGTAGAAGTTCAAAAATTAATAAATTATATGAATCTTTAATTTTAGAAATAAATCAAATAACTCAGTCTTACTATGGTGAGTATTATTTATCTCAAATAATTATGGATAGATGCATTATAGATAATGAGCAAGTCTTTGAAGAATTTCCAAAAGATAAAACAATTATTAAAAATATAAAAGTCGATTTCAAATTAATATGTTTTCCAAAAAAGTTTATTAAAAAAATAAGAGATGGCTTTATTAAAAATAATTTAAATATAACGAATATTTTTTGTTCATCTTATGCAAAATCACAATCATATGTAAAAAAATTGGGTAAAAATAAAATATTTTTTTTAGATATAGGACTTAGAAGATCCTCAATTATTCTTTTCGAAAATAAAAAATTTAAATTTATAGAAACAATTCCTATTGGAGGAATTCATATTACACAGGATATATCAAAAATTTTAAAAATTTCAGAAGTTGATTCAGAAAAATTAAAAAAATCATTTAATAAAACCGATACAGAATTTTCATACAAAAATAATACCTCGGAAGATAGGTTGATAACCCAGGAAATTATCAATAAGAATATTTCATTAGATTTATTGAAAAAAGTGATTTTGTATAGAGTGCAAGAGATTATAGATTTAACTTTTAAAAAATTAAAAGTTAGCAGCCACAAAACTATTATAGAAGACGCCGAGCTATTTCTGATTGGTGAAGGATCAAAGCTGTTTAATAATAATTCTTTTTATTTAAATGACAGATTTGCTTTCAAATCAATTAATTTTTATTCAGATACTGATGTCCAAATTTGTAAATGCGGCCTAGAAAACAAAATATCAAATTACGAATTACCTAAAATAATTAATAAAAAACAAGGAATTTTTGAAAAATTTTTCAATTTTTTTGATAAATGACTGTATTTTCTTGTAATATTTCTTGAGTATTTAATTAACACATCATTTTATATAAATTCAATGTGTCAATACTAACTCAAAAAACAATATCAAAAAAAATTAGCTTTAGTGGTCTTGGTATACATTCAGGAAAAAAAGTTAATATGAGTGTGCTACCAGCTGCACCAAATACTGGTATTATATTTAAAAGAGTTGATCTAAAAAAAAATAATTTAATTTTTCCATTATACAATAACGTATCAGATACGACACTATGCACGACAATCTCAAATGAGAGTGGAGTAAAAGTTTCTACCATTGAGCATTTAATGGGAGCTTTTTATGGCGTTGGTTTAGATAATGCTTTAGTTGAAATTGACTCCCAAGAAGTTCCAATTATGGATGGATCAGCCAAGTGCTTTATTGAAAGTATTAAAAATGTAGGGCTAAGTTTGAGTGATCAGCCGATTAAAATAATAAAGATTAATAGAAAAATAGAGTTGAATGACGGTGATAAATTAATCTCTATAGAGAAGTCCAATGTAACTGGTGATATAGAATTTGAAATAAAATATAATAATAAACTTATAGGAGATCAGAAGAATACAATTAATGTATTCGAAGATAAACTCACTGATATATATAACTCAAGAACATTTTGTTTATTTGAAGATATAGAAAAATTAAAAAAAATGAATTTAGGATTAGGTGGAAGTTTAGAAAATGCTGTTGTGATCAAAGAAAACAAGATTTTAAATATAGGTGGTTTAAGAAATGAAAAAGAATTTGTTAATCATAAAATATTAGATTGTATGGGAGATCTTTTTCTTTCTGGTTATAAAATTATCGGATCATTAAAGTGTTCACAAGGTGGTCATAAATTAACTAATAAATTATTGAGGCAGGTTTTTAGTGATAATTTAAATTATTCCTTAATTGAAATTAAAGGAAAACAATTGCCTCACATATTTGCAAATTATAACAATTTAAAATCAACAGCTTAAAAGTTAGAATTTTTATTTTATTCTGATAAAAGAATTAAATGAATAATAAATTCTATTTTTTATACCTATTAATATTTATAATTATTTTTGGATGTTCAAAAAAAGATAATCAGGTTCCAATTGTAGAAGAAAAAAATTTAGAAAACCAAATGATTAAGATTTATAATGAAGGTATTGAGGAATTCGAAAAAGGTGATGTTATTTATGCGGGTCAAAAATTCAGTGAGGCTGAATTGTTATTCCCACAATCTATTTGGGCACCTAGAGCTGTTTTAATGTCAGCTTATGGTTATTTTTCACAAGGATATTACAGTGATGCAATAAATGACTTAGAGCGTTTTTTAATAAAATATAAAAATCATCCGCAAACAGATTATGCTTATTATTTATTAGCACTTTGTCATTATGATCAGATTATTAATGAAAAAAAAGATCTAAATCAAATATTAAAATCAAAAGAGTACTTCGACTTAATAATAAACAAATATCCTAATACTGAGTATGCTTTAGACTCAAAATTTAAATTAGAATATATTACGGAGATTTTAGCATCCAAAGAGATTTATTTAGCTAGATATTATATGCAAAGACAAAAATGGATACCTGCAATTAATAGATTTAAAAAAGTAATTAACACTTACGACACAACAATTTATGTTGAGGAAGCCTTGCATAGACTGGTGGAACTGCACTATAAAATAGGGCTGATTGAAGAAGCACAGAAGTATGCTTATTTGTTAGGTTATAATTATCAATCAAGCCAATGGTATGAAGCAAGCTTCAACATATTAAATAATCAGAAGGAAGGTAAAATAGAAAAAAATCCAACAGACAAAAAAACTATCTTAAATAGATTCAAAAAAATGTTTAAATAAAAGCCAATTTTTATGAATAAAAAAGATATAATCAAGACATATGAATTTAAGATTAAAAAATTAGATGAGCATAATGAACTTTATTATGAAAAAAGTGAGCCTAAATTATCAGATGCTCAATACGATAATCTTAAAAATGAGATAATTCAGCTAGAAAAAAAATTTTCATATTTAAATAATCCTAACTCCCCGAGCAAAAAAGTAGGGTTTAAACCATCTAAATCTTTTGAAAAATATAAACATAAAGTTCCAATGTTGTCATTGTCAAATGCATTCGATGTAGAAGATTTAAAAAATTTTGAAAAAAAAATATTTAACTATTTAAAGAAGATAGAAAATATAGAGTATAGTGTAGAGCCAAAAATTGATGGTATATCGGCATCACTAACTTATAAAAATAAAATATTAAAATATGGCGTTTCAAGAGGAGATGGAAAAATAGGAGAAATAATTACTGAAAATCTGAAAACCATAAAAGATATACCAATAGAAATTAAAAAAAAGGATTTTCCTAATGATATAGAAGTAAGAGGAGAGGTATTTATATCTAAAAATGATTTTTTAAAAATCCAGGATAAATTTGCGAATCCAAGAAACGCCGCATCAGGATCACTGAGACAGAAAGATCCAAAAGAAACAAAAAAAATTCCTTTAAATTTTATTGCATATTCATTTGGATATATTGAAAATAATAATTTTAAATCCCAATCAAATTTTTTAAATATGCTAAAAAAATGGGGATTTAGAACTAATGTAGACAATAATGTTTTAATGAATGTAGAAGAATTAATTAAATTTCACAAAAAATTTGAAGCGAAAAGGTTTGATTTAGACTATGACTTAGACGGTTTAGTTTACAAAATAAATGACATAGATTTGCAAAAAAGATTGGGGTTTACCTCGAATGCACCAAGATGGGCAATTGCTCATAAATTTTCAGCTGATAATGCATATACAAAAATAAATAATATTGATATCCAAGTTGGTAGAACTGGCGCTTTAACTCCAGTAGCTAAAGTTAAACCAGTAAATATAGGAGGTGTTGTTGTTTCTAATGCGACTCTACATAATGAAGATGAGATTAATAGAAAAGACATAAGAATAGGCGACGTAGTTAAAATTGAAAGAGCGGGGGATGTAATACCACATGTAGTAGAGGTCGATTTAGTTAAAAGAGATAAAAATTTAAAACCATTCATATTTCCTTTAAAATGTCCTTCTTGTGGTTCAGATACAATAAAGGAGTACAACAAAACAACAAAAAAATTTGATGCAGTTAGAAGATGTTTAAATAAAAAATTTGATTGTGAGCGAATATCTGTTGAAAAGATCAAACATTTTATATCTAAAGATGCCCTTAACATAGATGGTTTAGGTAAAAAAGTTGTTGAAAGATTTTGGGAAATAAATTTAATAAAAAAACCTCAAGATATCTTTAATTTAGACTTTAACATTATAAAAAGTTTAGATGGTTGGGGAGAACAATCAGTAAGAAATTTAAGGATATCAATCGAAAAATCAAAAAATACAAACTTACAAAAACTTATTTATTCACTTGGCATAAGATATATCGGTATTGAAAATGCAAGACTTATAAGTGAAAACGTAAAAACTATCTCTAAATTTATTGATATAATAAAAAAAAAACAATTCGATAAATTACTAAATATTGACGGTATTGGGGAAACGCAAATAAATTCCTTAAATGACTATTTTTCTAATAAATTAAATTTTAAAAGTTTAAATGAGTTAAAAAATATATTGAATATAGAGAGTCACGATATCGTTCAAAATGGTATACTAAAAGATAAAACCTTTATGTTCACTGGAAAATTAGATGGAATCAGCAGAGCAGAAGCAAAATCAATAATTGAAAAAAATGCAGGCACTACAATAAGTAATGTTAATAAAAATCTTAATTATTTAGTAATTGGTGAAAAACCTACAAAAAGAAAAATAGATCAAGCAAAAAATTTTGGTGTTAAAATAATTTCTCAAAAAGATCTAAAGAAACTAATTAATTAAACTTAACAACCATTTTCTTTCAGGCTTAGTTAGATATTTTGAAATTTTAGCATAAATATTTAGGTGGTATTCAAACAAATAATTTTTTTCATTCCTGGAAAGTAATTTAGTATTAATTAATTCTAAATCAATTGGAGCATAAGTTAGATTTTTAAAAAAAATATTATTATTAATTTCATCTACATATATTAAATTTTCAATTCTTATTCCGTATTTGTTTTTTAAATAATAACCAGGTTCATTACTTAATATCATACCTTTTTTTATTTTGATTTTATTATACTTTGAAATAGCTTGGGGTCCTTCATGAACATTTAAAAAAAAACCGACCCCGTGACCGGTTCCGTGAGAATAATCTAGGCCAACTTCAGTAAGAGACTTTCTGGCTAATCTGTCAATTAAATAACCACTGGAATATTTTTTTAGGTCACAATTAATAACTGCAATATGCCCTTTTAAAACTCTTGTAAACACATTTTTAATATTGTTTGAAATTTTACCTCGACATACTGTTCTTGTTACATCTGTTGTCCCCCATTTATATTGCCCACCAGAGTCCAAAAGAAGTATGTCGTTTTTTTTTAGATTTCTATTTGTTTTGTTGTTTGATTTATAATGTATGATGGCTCCATTAGGCCCCGATCCTGCAATTGTATCAAAACTAGGATACAAATAATTTTTAGATTTTTTTCTAAAATTTTCTAATTTATTCTCAATTTTTTTTTCTGACAATTTTCTTTTATTTGTTTTAAACCAATACAAAAATTTTGTTAGCGCAACACCGTCTTCCAAATGAGCTTTTATTGTATTTTTAATTTCAGTTTTATTTTTTACAGATTTTAGTTCATATATTGGATCATTATAGTGGTTTATATTAAATTTACTTTTTATGATTTCTTGATCAAATATAGAGCATGTATTTTTATCTATGCAAAAAGAACCATTTTTTAAAATTTTTAAAACATTAAATAAATTATCTTCTTCACAAAGAATGAGATTTTTAAAATTTTTTTTTACGACATTAGAAATTTTTTTTGAATTAATGAATAAATATACTTTACCTTTGCCAGATATTATTGCCTTACAATTGACTAAAGGACTGTTAGGCAAATCTTTACCTCTTATATTTAAAAGCCAATTAACATTTTCACTTGCGCTTGAATATAGATAATTTATTTTTTTTTTATCCATATAACTTTTGACCTTATTTATTTTTGAAATTGAACTTTCGCCAGAAATTTGTGCTTTTAATTGAAATATCTTATTTTCTTTAAATTTAACAATATCTTTAAAAATAAACTCTAGCGGAATCAATTTTACTTTTTTGTCAAAATATTTTTCTAGAGTAGATGCAGTGAACAATTTTGGATCAAATCCAATTTTAGAATTCACTATATTAGCTAAATTCTTTGGCCATATGTGAGGAATTTCTAATATTTTAAAATTATTTCCTGATTGTTTATTTGCTTGGATAGTGTATCTGCCATCAACAAATAAAAAATTTTTATTACTTAGAATTAACGCAAATCCTGCAGATCCTGTGAAATTTGTTACGTTTGCTAAATTATTTATGTTTGAATACTCTGTAAAATACTGATCATTTTTTGGAATAATATATCCATCCAAATTGTTGTAAGTGATAAATTTTTTTATATCTTTAATCATTTTAATTTCTTCTGATATCTTAACCAACCTGGGCTTTTTATTTCACTCTCAAAATCAATGTCTTGATTGAATTCAAAATCATCTTCTTCATTTTGATTATAACTATTATTTTTTTTTATATATTCATCTGGTAGTTCATCTACAAATCTGGAAGCTATACTGTCTATCCAATCACCTTGGTAAAATCTATTCATCGAAAAAGAAATTTTTGCAATTTTTTTTGCCCTTGTAATTCCAACATAAGCAAGTCTTCTTTCCTCTTCAAGACCGCTTTCACCTTTTTCCTCAATACTTTTTTGATGAGGAAATAAACCCTCTTCCCAACCAGGTAAATAAACTATATTAAATTCTAACCCTTTAGATGCGTGAAGTGTCATCAAATTGACTTTTTCACTTTCCCAATCTTGATCTAAGGAAGTTGCTAAAGCAACATGTTCTAGAAAACTTTCTAAATTATCAAATTCTTTCATAGCATTTAATAGTTCTTTTATATTTTCTAGTCTATTTTCATTTTCTAAGTCTTTCTTATTTTTTAACATTTCACTATATCCAGATTCATCTAAAACAGTTTCTAAAAGCTTATTATGATTAATTTTTTTTTTTAATTCATATCTCCATTTCTCAAGCAAATTTAATAATGAAATTAATCCAATCTTTGTTTTAGGTTTGATTTTGTTAAGTTCCATCATTTTTTTTGATGCAATTTCTAATGAACATTTATTAGTTTTTGCAAATTCTGAAATAGCTTTGAGAGTTGTGTCTCCTATTGATCTTTTTGGAACATTAATTATTCTTTCAAATGATAAATCGTCCATTGATTGATGTATACATTTTAAGTAAGCAATACAGTCTTTTATCTCAGCTCTTTCATAAAATTTTATCCCCCCAATTATCCTATAAGGAATACCAACTTTTAAAAACCTTTCTTCAAATTCTCTTGTTTGAAATATTGCTCTCACCAATATAGCAATTTCGTTTAATGAATTTTTTTTTTTATAATTTTCAATAGTAGCACTAATATCAACAGCTTCATCTTTTACATTTCTGAAACAATCTAATGTAATAGGTTCACCCTCTTCTTGATTAGTATATAAAGTTTTTCCAACTCTGTTTTGATTATTCTCTATTAATTTCGAAGCAACATTTAAAATATTTTGAGTAGATCTATAGTTTTTTTCTAGTCTAATTATTTTTGTATTCTTATATTTTTTATCAAATTCTAAAAAATTTTTAATTTCAGCACCTCTCCAACTATAAATTGATTGATCATCATCTCCAACACAACATAAATTCATATTGATTGCAGCTAGATATCTTAGCCATTCACTTTGAATAAAGTTAGTATCTTGGTATTCATCCACCAAAATATATTTAAACTTTTTTGAATAAATTGATGATATGTCATCATAATTTTTGAAAATTTTTACAGAATGTAGAATTAAATCGCTAAAATCAGCAGAATTTAAATCAATCAGTTTTTTTTGATAAATCTTATAAATATTTAGAAAATTTTTTTCCAATGTATCTTTTTTGTTTAAAACTACATCTTCAGGATAAAACCCTCTATTCTTCCATTTATCTATTACCGCAAGTATATATTTGGGTGATATTTTTTTTATGTCAATATTTTCAGCTTTACAAATATTTTTTATCAGTCGGGATTGATCGTCTTGATCTATGATAGTAAAATTAGATTTTAATCCTACTGCCTCTGCGTGTTTTCTTAAAATTTTTGCGCTTATTGAATGAAAAGTACCTAACCATGGCAAACCTGTTGCTTCTTTTCTAAGAAGCTTTGATACTCTAATTTGCATCTCTTTCGCAGCTTTATTTGTGAAAGTAACAGCGAGTATTTGACTAGAAAAAGCTTTATGACTTCTTATTATGTGTGCAATTCTTGAAGTTAGAACTTTTGTTTTACCAGATCCTGCTCCAGCGACAATTAAAAGTGGCCCATCTAAATGTAATACTGCTTCTTGTTGCTTTTCATTTAAATTTAACAAATAATCATTTTTTAACATATTTTTTTAATTTATAAGTCTTACTTTTAAATGAATAAAATTAGACAAAATAAAATAACTTTCACATTAATTTTAACAGCAATAGGAATAATTTTCTCATCACTCACTATTTTATCTTTACCAGTTTTATTTAATTATAAAAGTAAAGTTGCATTAATTGAAAAAAATTTTTTTAAAAGTTTCAAAATTTACTTGAATTCATCTGGTAATATTTCATATAAGCCATTTCCAAAGCCACACTTAGTGGTAGAAAATGCCACACTTAATTTAATTAAATCACAAAAAAAAGATGATTTAATAAGTACTTCAAATCTTAAAATCTTTATTTCTTTAAGAGATATATATTTAAGATCTTTTAATAATTTAATTTATACCGAGATCTCAGACTCAAATATAGCACTAAAAATCTCAGATTTTAAAGAATTAAGAACGCATTTATATCAAAAGATAAATAAACCAATTATATTTAATAATTGTAAAATTTTCTTAAGAAATAAAAAAAAGGAGGTTATTTTAATATCTCCTGTAAAAAAAATTTCGTATAAAATAAACAACAAAAAAAAAATTAAAAATTTAACTATTGATGGCCAACTCTTTGGATTGAATTTTAAGTCTAGATGGAAAAGAAGTTACGAAACTCCAAAAAAAAGTTTACATCAAATAAATATTTTTAATCCAAATATTGAAATAAAAAATAATTTTGAATTCATAAATGAAAAAAAATTTACTGGCTGGACAGAAATATTATTCCCTCAGGATAAGTTGAGATATAATTTTCAATTTGAGGATGATAAAATTAATATAAATTCTCCGAATGATGAAAACATTAATTTTGATTTAAAAAGCATGATTCAGCTTAAACCCTTCTATTTTGATGGACAAATAATAATTAAAAACAAAAAAATTGAAAATATTATTGATTACTTATTGATTAATGCTTTGAATTATAACAAAGACTATATTGGCAATTTTAATGGTAATTTAAAAATTAAATTTAATGATTTGAGAAATAAATTAATAAAAAATGGTCAAATTGAATTTCTAATTAATGAAAACAAATTAGTTGTTTACCATGTAAATTTTATGTTAGACAAGATAGGAGAAATCAATTCTTCTATTAAAGTTAAAGAAGATATGGGAGTAATCAAATTTTTTTCTAGCAATAAGTTGAAAATTCTCAATCATATTGAATTTGCAAAAGTTTTTCAAGTTGGATCAAAAAAAGTAAAAAATATTAAAGAAATATACTTTGATTTGGAGAAAAATATTGGAGAAACGGATTTTATTATTACTAATGTAAAAATTGATAACAAAGCTAAAATATTAAAGGAAATTTTTTTAATAAAAAATATACAAAACCTAAGATCGTATATTAGAAAAATTATTGATTAATTTGGCTTTATCATTTTTGCAGGATTAATAAGTATATCATATTCTTTTTCTTTTATTAGTCCTGACTTTAGTGCCTCTTCTTTTAGTTTAGTATCATTTTCTAAAGCTCTTTTTGCAATTTTTGCAGCATTATCGTATCCAATTTTGGGAGCTAGGGCAGTGACTAGCATCAATGAGTTGTCCAAGTTTTCTTTGATTTTCTTTTTGTTGGCTTTTATTCCTTTGACACAGTAGAGGCTAAAATTTTTTACACTATCACTTAAAATATCAATAGATTGTAAGATGTTATAAGCAATTAAAGGTTTAAATACATTTAATTCAAAATGTCCATGACTACCTGCAACAGTTATACCAGTGTGGTTTCCAATAACTTTAGCACAAACCATTGTTACCGCTTCACATTGGGTTGGGTTTACCTTACCAGGCATAATAGAAGACCCTGGTTCATTTTCTGGTAAGATAAGTTCACCATAACCAGCTCTAGGACCAGAACCTAAAAATCTTATATCATTCGAAATTTTCATTAGAGCTACTGCACATGAATTTAAAGACCCTGAAAAATTAACTATTGAATCGTGCGCTGCTAA